>Ga0308164_10000464_pt1 | contig 69004 bp, 56 predicted proteins | sample PhyTR2_FD_201031 | JGI IMG/M metagenome (GOLD analysis project Ga0308164, IMG submission 201031) | Phyllosphere microbial communities from UC Gill Tract Community Farm, Albany, California, United States - DLSLT.R2 | ecosystem: Host-associated > Plants > Phyllosphere > Unclassified | place: USA... | reverse complement strand
ACTGCGCGCCGGCTTCTTCGAACAAGGTGGCGGCGGCCTCCAGGCAGGCTTGTACGTGGGCGTCGAGGTGGCGGTCGAAATAGCCCCGTGGCAGGCCGATGCGCAGCCCGCGCAGGGGCGCATCCGCGGTGGGCGGCGCGGCTGCGGCGCGGTAATCGTCGGGGGCGATCTGTTGAAAGGGCAGGGTGGCGGGGTCGCGTGGGTCGCTGCCGGCGATCAGCGACAGCAACAGGGCATTGTCGGCGACGCTGCGGGTGAGCGGGCCAACGGTGTCCAGTGCCCCCGACAGCGGCATGCAGCCGTAGCGCGATACGCGCCCGTAAGTGGTTTTCATGCCGGTGATGCCGCACAGCGCCGCCGGCATGCGCACCGAACCGGCGGTGTCCGAACCCAAGGCGCCGAAAGTGCTGCGGGTGGCCACGGCGATCGCCGAGCCGGACGACGAACCGCCGCTGATGCAGGCCCGGTCCCAGGGATTGCGGGCGTCGCCCAGCCAGCCGTTCTGCCCCGTGGGGCCGTAGGCGAACTCGGTCATGTGCAAGGTGCCCAGGTCCACGGCGCCTGCCGCGTCGAGGCGTTCCAGCACGGCGGCGGTGACGGGCGCGCGCCAGTGCTCGCGCAAGCGCGAGCCACAGGTCGAGATCTGCCCTTGGCGGTAGAACATGTCCTTGTACGCCAGGGGCACGCCCGCCAAGGGGCCAAGCGCCTCGCCACGGGCGCGACGGTTATCGACGGTCTGGGCGGTAGCCAATGCGCTGTCGTCATTGAAGCGCACGAAGGCGTTGCACTGCGGCTGCACGGCATGGGCGCGGGCCAGGCTGGCTGCGGTCAGTTCGTGGGACGACACGGCGCCACTGGCCAGCGCCGCGCAGGCCTCGGTCAGGGTCATGTCCAGGGGATCGGCCGGCAGGCTCATGGCGTTGGCTCCTCGGTGGCGCGGGTCGCCAGCAAAGCGCTCTCGAAGGAAGGTGCATCATCAAAGCCGATTTGCGCGCGAACGGCGGCAAAGGCATCGAAGCGCGGCTGTGCAGCGCTGGCGATCTGCGCCGCGCGTTCGGCGCTGATCTCCACACCGGCGCGTTCGGCATTGCTCAGGATGGTCGCTATCAGGGGCATCGGTAGTCCTCGTGGGAGCCTGCTCAGGCGAGCGCCGGCGTGGGGCTGGCGACGGTCATGTCGGCAGCGGGCAGGGGCGCGACGCCCAGCAGCAGGTCGGCGGCCTTTTCACCAATCATCATGCTAGCAGCGCAGGTGTTGGCTGATGGCGTGCAGGGCATCACCGACGCATCGGCGATACGCAGCCCGTGCAGGCCATGTACCCGCAGCTCGGCGTCCACCACGGCCATCGGATCGTTGGCCGGGCCCATCTTTGACGTGCCCACCAAATGCTGCGCCGAGCCACCGTAACGGCTGGCGAATGCCAGCAATTCAGCGTCGCTGTTGGCTGCGGCGCCGGGCAGCACTTCGCCGTCGAAATAGCGGCTGAGGGCCGGGCTGCGCAGCAGGGCGCGGGCCTGGCGGATGCCTTCGAGCAGTTGCGCGCGGTCATCCGGGTGGTCCAGGTAGTTGGCCTTGATCAACGGTGCCTGCAACGGGTCGCGGTGTTGCGCGTGCACGCTACCGCGGCTTTTCGGGCGGTGCACCCAGACGCCGGCGGTCATGCCCGGGAAGTTGTCGAGGCGGCCGATGGCGCCTTCCTTGTAGCTGGCGGGGGTGAACACCCCTTGCAAGTTGGGCCGCTCGCCGGCCCCGGCGGTGGAGGCGAACCAGTGCACCAGCGACGGGCTGACCGCCAGCAGGCTCGGGCGCCCGAATACCCAGCGCAGCACCTCGCGCAGCAGGCGCGGGCCGCGGCTGATCTCGTTGATGGTCGCGCAGCCCTTGACCTTGGCCACCACCCGCACCGAGTAATGGTCCGCCAGGTTCTCGCCAACGCCCGGCAGCGAGTGGCGCAGCGGGATACCCAAGCGCGCCAGTACCGCAGGCTCGCCGATGCCGGACAGCTCGAGAATCTTCGGCGTGTTCAAGGTGCCGGCGCAGAGGATCACCTCGCGGCGCGCCCGTACTTCGCGCAGCTGGCTGGCGTCGCGGCCGACCCTGTAGCGTACGCCGGTCACGGTCTTGTGTTGCATCGTGAGTTCGACAGTCTGCGCCTCGGTCAGCACCGTCAGGTTGCTGCGGCCCTTGGCCGGTTTCAGGAACGCCCGCGCGGTACTGGAGCGCCAGCGGCCGCCGATGGTGCGGTGGAAATAGCCGATCCCGGCCTGGCGTGCGCCGTTGTAGTCATCGTTGCGGGGCAGCCCGGCGGCCACGCCACCGGCGATGAAGGCATCGCAGATAGGGTGCTTCCAGCTCAACCGCGATACGGTCACTGGCCCTTGCTGGCCGTGAAATTGAGGGTCGGCCGGGCCCTGATGGCCTTCACTGCGGCGAAAATAGGGCAGCACTTCGCGGTAGCTCCAGCCCGGGTTGCCTTGGGCGGCCCACTGGTCGTAGTCCTCGGCCTGGCCGCGGTTGTAGATCATGCCGTTGATCGAAGTGGTGCCGCCGAGGGTGCGACCCTGGGGCAGGTTGATGCGCCGCCCGCCGGTGAAAGCGCTGGGCTCGGACTGGAATTGCCAGGTCCAGGCCGGGTCGTTGATGACCTTGATGAACCCGGCGGGCAGATGCAGCCAGGGCGAAGTATCGGGGCGTCCGGCTTCGAGCAGGCACACGCTGACGTTCGGGTCCTGGCTCAAGCGGTGGGCCAGCACGGCGCCCGCGGCGCCCGCGCCAACGATGACGAAGTCGTAAGTATCGGTATTCAAGGTTGTTCACCTCAAAGGCACAGGCCGGCTGCAAATACCGCCAGCTGCGCTGGAGAAAAAGGGGTGGCCGCCACTCGAGGCGGCCTACCATTCAAACGCTGGCGTCGGCCCGCTGCCGGTCCCAGGCCTTGCCCGGCATGGCGTCGATCAGGCGGCGGGTGTATAGCTGCTTGGGGTTGCTGAGGATCTGCTCCGGGGTGCCGTACTCGACCATGCACCCTTGGTGCATCACGCCGACCTTGTGGCAGATCTGCGCCGCCACGCGCAGGTCGTGGGTGATGAACACCATCGCCACCCCCAGCCGCTGCTGGATATCCTGCAACAGCGCCAATACCTGGGCCTGCACCGAGACGTCCAGCGCCGACACCGACTCATCGGCCACCAGCAAATCCGGCTGCAAGGCCAAGGCCCGGGCAATGCCGACCCGCTGGCGCTGGCCGCCGGAAAACTCGTTGGGGTAGCGGTCGTAGGCACTCGCCTCCAGCTCGACCAGCGCTAGCAATTCGCGGGCGCGGCGCTCGGCCTCGGCGCGGGGCACGCCGTTGGCGATCGGCCCGTCGGTGAGAATGCGGCCCACGGTGTGCCGCGGGTTCAACGAAGCGAAGGGGTCCTGGAAAATCATCTGCAGCTTTTGCCGTTGCGGGCGGAAAGCGCTTTGCGACAGCGGGGCGATGTCCTGGCCATCGAAGAAAATCTGCCCGCCGTCGATCGACTGCAGCTTGAGCAGGCACTTGCCGATGGAGCTCTTGCCCGAACCGGACTCGCCGACGATGCCCAAGGTTTCGCCGCGCGCCACGGTGAAGCTGACGTCGTTGACCGCGTGCACCACCCGTGCGGGTTTGAACAAACCGCCGCCGGTGCTGTAGGTCTTCATCAGGTTGCGCACGTCGAGCACCGGCGCGCTGCCCACGGCCACGGCGGTCACGCTGGAGCGCCCGGTCGGCACGGCGGCGATCAGGCGCTGGGTATAGGGATGTTGCGGCGCGTCGAGAATCTGCGCAGCCACGCCTTGCTCGACCAGCAAGCCTTTTTCCATCACCACGATGCGGTCGGCGATATCCGCCACCACGCCGAAGTCGTGGGTGATGAACATCACGCCCATGCCCATGCTGCGCTGGATCTTCTGGATCAGCTCAAGGATCTGCGCCTGAGTGGTCACGTCGAGTGCCGTGGTCGGCTCGTCGGCGATCAGAATGTCCGGCTCCAGCGCCAGGGCCATGGCGATCATCACCCGTTGGCGCTGGCCACCGGAGAGGCGAAACGGATAGGAATGCTGCAGCGTACGCGGGTCGGGCAGGCCCACCAGCTCCAGCAGTTCCAGCACGCGCTGTTGGCGCTGGGTGCCGGGGTAGGCGTTGTGGGTGTCCATCACTTCGGCGATCTGCTGGCCGACGCGCATGGTCGGGTTGAGGGCCGACATCGGCTCCTGGAAGATCATGCCGATGCGCCGGCCGCGCAGCGCCAGCAGCTCGCTTTCGGACTGTTTGAGCAGGTCCTGGCCGTCGAACAGGATCTCGCCCTGTTCCGGGCGCAGGTAGCTCGGCAGCAAGCCCATGATGGCGTTGGCGCTGATGGATTTGCCCGAGCCGGACTCGCCGACGATGCAGAGGATTTCACCGCGCAGCAGGTCGAAGGACACGCCCTTGACCGCATGGCTGCGCTCACCGGTGCCGGGCAGGCGCACGCTGAGGTTGCGAATGCTGAGCAGCGGGCTGCTCGGTTCGGGGAGGGTCATTTTTCACCTCGGTTGCGCAGTTGTGGGTTGAGCGCATCGCTCAAGCCTTCGCCGATCAGGTTGATCGCCAGCACGGTCAGCAGAATCGCCAGGCCCGGCAGAATGCTCATCCACGCCGCTTCGCGCAGCATGGTGCGCGCGGCGCCGATCATGAAGCCCCAGCTCATCATGTTGCGGTCGCCCAGGCCAAGGAACGACAGCGCCGATTCGGTGAGGATCGCGGTGGCGACCATCAGCGACGCGGTGATGATGATCGACGACATGGCGTTCGGCAGAATCTGGGTGAAGATGATGCGCCCGGGCCGCAGGCCGATGACCACGGCGGCCTGGACGAACTCGCGCTGGCGCAGGGACAGGAATTCACTGCGCACCAGCCGCGCCACCGGCGGCCAGGACACCAGCGCGATGGCGCCGACGATGGAGTAGATCGACGGCGTGAAGATCGCCACCAGCACCACGGCCATGGCCAGCTGCGGGATGGTCTGGAAGAACTCGGTAATGCGCATCAGCAGGTCGTCGAGCCAACCGCCGTTGTAGCCGGCGATGGCGCCGATGGCTACGCCGACGATCACCGCCACGGCGGTGGAGATCAGGCTGATCAGCAGCGAGACCTGGGCACCGTAGGCCATGCCGGCGGCGATATCGCGCCCCAGCATGTCGGTGCCGAGTGGGTACTGCGCGTCCTGGAAAGGGGTCATCAGCGGGTCGGCGACCATCATCCACGGCGAGCCGTCGTACAGGAAGGGGGCGCTGATGGCCACGCCGACCACGAGCAGGAAGATCGCCAGGCCGACGACCGCACCCTTGTTTTTCATGAAGCGGCGAAGAAAGTCTTTCATTTGCCCCCCTCGAACTCGATGCGTGGGTCCACCAAGCGGTAGACCAGATCGGTCAACAGGTTGAACAGCACCACCATGGCGGAGGTGACCAGGAATATACCCAGCAGCAGTTGGTAATCACGCTGCATCAGGGCGTCGAACATGAGCCGGCCGATGCCGGGCCAGCCGAACACGGTTTCGGTCAGCACCGCGCCGCCGGCCATCTGGCCGAGCTGGATGCCGCAGAAGGTGACCACCGGCAGCAGGCCGTTGCGCAGCACGTGGCGGCGCATCACGTGGGACGCTGAAACGCCTTTGGCGCGGGCGGTCTTGACGAAGTCCATGCCCATCACTTCCAGTAGCGAGGCGCGGGTCAGGCGCACATACATGGCCATGTAGAAGGTGCCCAGCGACACGGTCGGCAAAATCAAGTGCAGCGCCACGTCCTTGATATGGGCCCAGCCGGTCAGTTCGACGCCGACGCTTTGCATGCCGAACGCCGGCAGCCAGCCCAGCACGACCGAGAACAGAATGATCGCCAGCAGCGACAGCCAGAACAGCGGCGTGGCGTAGAGCACCAGCGCGGCCGAGACGATCACGCTGTCGAGCCAGCGGCGCTGGCCGGTGTAGCGGGTTTTCGCCGAGAGCACGCCGAGCAGGATGCCCAGCACGATGGAAAATACGAAGGCCGCGCCCATCAGCAGCAGGGTGGCGGGCAGGCGGTCGAGAATCAGGTCGAGCACCGGCAGCTTCATGCGGTACGAGAAGCCCCAGTCGAAGTGCAGGATGCCCTTGATGTAGCTCCACAGTTGCACCAGCAGGGGCTGGTCGAGGCCGAACTGCTCGCGCAGGCGGGCCACGTACTGCGGGTCGCTGGCGCCGGCTTCACCGGCCATGATCGAGGCTGGGTCGCCCGGCGCGAGGCGGATCAGGAAGAAGTTGACCACGACCACGGCGAAGATCACGCCGAGCGCCTTGGCCAATTTGGAGATTGCCGAAAAAAGGATGTTCACTGGCTCAATACCTGCTGCATAAGCGGAAACGACCCACGGCCATCGCCGTGGGCGTATTGCCTCAAGGTTCTACGGTGACCGACTCGAAGTTGGCGTTGGTGCCCACGCCGTTGCTGATCAGGTTCTTGACGTTGTCCTTGTACAGCGTGACGTTCTGGTTCTCGAACAGGTAGCCGTTGGCGACTTCGTCGACGAGAATCTTCTGCACCTGGGAGTACAGCTGGCGGCGCTCGTCTTCGTGGGTGGCGCCGGCGGCCTTGGCGAACAGCTCGTCCACGGTGGGGTTGCTGTAGCCCTCGTTGTTGACGAAAGGTGAGCCCTTGACGATGTTGCTGCTCAGGAACAGGCGGCTGACACCAATGGCCGGGTCGCCGAACTGGTCGGTGAAGTGGAAGGTCAGGTCGAAGTCGAAGTTGCCCACGCGCTGGGCCCAGCCGCCGGCATCGGTGGCTTCGATATCGACCTTGAAGCCCAGCTGCTGCAGGCTCTGGCGGGTGTACTCGGCCAGGCGGCTCCAGGCCGAACCGTAGGGGTAGTCGAGAATCTTGATCGGCGTCTGGCTGACATCCACGCCCGACTCGGCGATCAGCGCCTTGGCTTTCTTGAGGTCGAACTTGTACTGGGTGACGTTGGGGTCATAGAACTGGGTGGTCGAGGAAATCGGCCCGGTCGCGACCTTGCCGATGCCGAAGAAGATGTTCTTGACGATGAAGTCGCGGTTCAGCGCGTACATCACCGCCTGGCGCACCTTGACGTTGTTGAACGGCGGCTTGCGTTCGTTCATCACCAGCGAGGTGATGGTCGAGTACATCTCGGTGCCCTTGGTGGTGCGCTGCACGCCAGGCATCTGCTCCAGGCGCTTGATGTCGACGTAGTCGACGTCGCCGCCACGCAGCACTTGCACGTCGCCTTTCTCGAAGGCCACGGCGCGCGAAGCGGAGTCCGGGATGACGTTGAAGACGATCTTGTCGAGCTTCGGCAGGCCGGCTTTCCAGTAGTTCGGGTTGCGCACCAGCACGATGCTGGAGCCGCGCTCCCACTTGTCGAACATGAACGGGCCGGTGCCGATGGGGTGCTGGTTGGCCGGGTTGTTGGCGTAGTTGTTGTCGGCGTCGTACAGGTGCTTGGGTATGACCAGGATGTTGTCGGTGCCGAACAGCGAGATGAACGGGGCGAAGGGTTCCTTCAGGGTGAAGGTCACGGTCAGGTCGTCGGGCGCGGTGATCGACGCCACGTACTTGTTGAGGATCGGGCGAACCCGGGCGTGCACGGCGCGCAGGAATTTGTCGGCGCTGAACACCACGTCAGCCGAGGTAAAGGCCTGGCCGTCGTGCCACTTCACACCTTTCTGCAATTTGAAGGTGTAGGTCAGGCCATCGGGCGACACGCTCCAGGATTCGGCCAAGCCGGGCTGGGGCTTGAGGTCTGCACTGTAAGTGAGCAGCCCTTCGTAGATTTTGCTGGCCACGTACTGGGTAGGGGCCTGGCCATTGAGGCCGAGCACCAGAATCGGTGGCTCGGGCTGCACGATGGCATTCAAGGTGCCCCCGGCCTGCGCGCCAGTGGCGACCCCGGCGAGCAGCGCCAGGGCGCCCGCCAACTGCATTGCCTTCGTCGAAAAACGCTTGCTCATCTCTACTCCTTTGCGTGCGACTGCAGGGTTTCAGGTACACGCACCTGGTTGAAATCGATTGGCTTGCTCAGTGCACCGTGGCGGTGCGAGTGATCCATTTTGGTCTGTTGGACCAGTGGCTGGACCAGTTGGATCTTTAAAAAAGCGCTGTTTTTGGGCAGCGCTTGGGGTGATTCGATGACTCTGCAGTCTGCTATACAAGTTACATGCCAGATTGGAAGTCCTGGCGCAGGCGCCGCCGCGTTTCGATGATGTGCTCGCGCATGGCGCGCTTCGCCTCGATCGGGTCGCGGGAGAGGATGGCGTCCACCACGTCGTTGTGCTCATGCTCCGCGCAGTCCCAGGCGGCGCGGGTGACGATGTGCTGCTCGAGCTTGTTGAACATCACGCTTTCATCGTGAATGTCCCACAGGTTGCGCACGGTCAGGGCCATGGCGGCATTGCCGCTGGCTTCACCGATGGCCAGGTGAAACAGCCGGTTGAACAGCCGCGGGGTGTCCGAGCCCTCCATGGCCCGGGCCGCCGCTTCAATCGCCGCCAGCTGCTCTTCGGTGGCGTGGTTGGCCGCCATGGCCGCGGCCTCCGGCTCGATCATCAGCTGTACTTGCAGCAGTTCGAAGGCGCCCACATCCTTGTGGGCGGGGTGGGTGCCCGAGGCCTGGATATCGACGCTGGGGTTCAAGCGGCCAGACGGTGACGAGCCGCCGGCAGCGACATCGCGCACATACACGCCGCTGCCCACGCGTACTTCCACGCGGCCTTCCATTTCCAGGGCGATAAGCGCCTCGCGCACTGAGGTGCGGCTGACCTGCAACTGCTCGGCAAGCTCGCGTTCGGAAGGCAAGCGGCTGCCCGGGACGAAGTCGCCCTGGGTGATGCGCTCGATGATTTGATTGGCGATCACCCGGTAGAGGCGGGTGACGCTGACGGGATCGAATGTAGTCATCTATAAAGGCCGTGGAATAGACCGCTGGGTGTCCAGTGGTTGGACCAGATCATAGCGGTCGAAATCGTGGTGTCAATGCTCTATTGTGAGCGCGTCGCACCAGCACACCTAACGCAATAGCCGGGAACCTATCCGCAAAATGACGGGCAAGACACCAGACAGCAACAGCCGCGCCAGCAAAGGCGTGACCCTGGGCGATGTCGCCCGCCTGGCGGGCGTGGCGCCCATGACGGTCTCGCGCTGCCTCAACCAGCCCGAGAGCGTGCGCAGTGAAACGCGCCTGAAAGTGCAGCGCGCCATCGACCAGACCGGCTACGTGCAGAACCGCCTTGCCAGCTCCCTGGCCAGCAGCCGCTCGCGCCTGGTGGCGGTGGTGCTGCCGATGGTCACCAACCCGATCTTCTCCGACACCTTCCAGGCCATCAACGAACGTTTGATTCAGGCGGGCTACCAGGTGCTACTGGGCATTTCCGGCTACCAGAGCCAGCAAGAGCAGGAACTGCTGGACGTGATCCTCAGCCGCCGCCCCGACGGCATCATCCTCACCGGTACCTTGCACACTCCGGCCAGCCGCAACCGCCTGCGCGCCGCGGGCGTGCCGGTGGTGGAGACATGGGACCTGAGCCCCGAACCGATCGACATGCTGGTGGGGTTCTCCCACGAGCAGGTGGGCCGCGATGTCGCGCGCCATCTGCAGGGGCTGGGCTATGAGCACTTCGCGTTGCTGGCGGTGAACGACCCGCGCGGCCTGCGCCGGGCCGCCAGCTTCATTCAGGCCTTGGCCGAGCAGGGCGTGGAGGACGTGCCCCAGCAAGTGTTCCAGGGCCTGCCAACCCTGGCGCACGGCCGCACCGGGCTCAGCGAATTGCTGGATAACGCCGAGCTGAGCGCCGCCCGCCCGCTGATGATCGTCTGCACCTCCGACACCATCGCCCACGGTGTGCTCACCGAAGCCGCCGCCCGCGGCATTCGCGTGCCGCAAGAGGTGGCGGTGCTGGGTTTCGGTGACATGAACTTCGCCCGCTACACCTTCCCGGCGCTGTCCACGGTGCGCATCGATGGCACGCGCATGGGCGATTGCGCGGCGCAGCTGCTGCTCGAACGGCTGCAGCATCCTGAGCGCGATACCGCCGCCCAGGACATCGGTTATACCTTGGTCGAGCGGGAAAGCACCGCGCGCAAGGTTTGAGGTTTCAGCCCGTCGATTCGCGGCTGGCCGCGTTGGCGTTGCTGCGGCGCTGCTGGGGCGGCTTCAGCAGTTCGGTCACACCCATGGTCAGCAACGGGCTGATCAGGGCGAAGTACGAGCTGTCGATACCGTAGGGGTTGCCCGCCAGGAACCAGGAAATGGTGCTGACCACCGAGAGGATGATGCCCGCCAGCGCACCCTTGGGGGTGCCGAAGCGTGGCGCGTAGAAACACATCAGCACCAGCACCGCCAGTGCCGCCCGCAGCGCCTTGCCGAGGAAGGCGATCATCAGCAGCTTGTCGGCGAACATCGCCAGTACCAGCGGCAGCAGGCCCAGCACCAGGATCGCGATGCGGATGAACACGCTCGACTTCCTGTCATCCGCTTCGGGGTTGAACATCGGGTTGTAGAAGTCTTTCATCAGCAGTGTGGCCGAGGCCAGGGTGCCGGCGGAAATGCCGCCGAACAGTGCGCCGGCGATGCCGATCACCACCAGGCTGGCCGACCAGGTCGGCATATGGGTGATGAGCACCGGCAGCGCATCGATCGACTTGATGCCGGGGTAGAGCAGGGCGCTGCACATGCCGATCAGCGCGGTGGCGATGCCGAAGGGGATCATCAGGGTCGAGACGTACAGGCAGGCGCGCTTGGCGGTCTTGTGGTCGTCGCTGCTGACCAGCGCCTGGATAACGTACTGGGTGGCGAAAATCGAGCCGATGCCGCCGATCATCCAGGCAAAGATCTGCCCCCAGCCGACCGCGTTGACGTCGAACATCTTGGCCGGCAGCTGGGCCTGCAGGGCGCCGATACCGCCCGAGGCGCGCACCGCGAACACCACCGCCAGGAGGATGCCGAGGTACTTGATCAGGGCGTGGACGAAGTTGGTGTAGACCACCGAACGCATGCCACCCAAGCTGACGTAGAACACCGTGACGATACCGACCAGCACGATCGCGAGGTTCTTGTCGATGTCCAGCACCGCCGCCAACACCGCGCCACCGCAGGCGTACAGCGCCACGCAGACGATACTCAGGGCGAAAATGGTCAGCGCGGAAGCGGCGTAGCGCACCCCTTCTCCGTAGTTCTTCGCGAGGATGGCGGAGATGGTGTTGAGCCCGGTTTCCTTGTACTTTTTCGCTAGCACGAAGGCCAGCAACAGGAAGCCCAGGGCGAGGGCGATGAGGTTCCAGGCCGCCGAGATGCCAACCTCGAAGCCTTTTTGCGCGGTGCCGATGCTGACGGAACTGCCGATGAACTCTGACAGCAGCAGGGCGCCTATAAGATACGCGGGGAAGCTGCGGCCGCCGTTGGTGAAGCCTTCACTGCTTCTGGCGTGCTTGCGCACGGCATAGCCGATGAACGTCATCACCACGAAATAGGCGACGGTGAGGCTGAGGATGATGGTTATTCTTGTGTTCATCGTTTCTCCGACCAGCTTGTTTTTATGATTGTCCGGTTGCCAGGGCAAGCGTCTGCTACAGAATAGAATGGTAGCGTTACCATTCAAGCTTTATTTTTGCTCCTCCGACAAAACGAACTTGTTTATTCGGAAGCTCTGGGATAATTTTAATATCAAATGGTAACGCTACCATTGGCGAGCGCCACTTTTTCAGGATAAGAACAATGTCGAAGATCACCTGCGTGCGCACCCTGCGCCTGCCCGAACGTCCCAAGCTGATCTGGCTGGAAATCGAGACCGACGAAGGCTTGATCGGCCTAGGCGAAACCTTTCGCGGTGCCGCCACCGTGGAAGCCGCGGTGCACGAGCTGATTGCTCCAGGCTTGATCGGCCGCGACTCGCGGCAGATCGAAGCGATCTCCCTGGAACTCACCACGCCCTACGTGGGCTACCACAGCGCCAGCGCCGAAATTCGCGCGGCCAGCGCCGTGGACATTGCCCTCTGGGACCTGAAGGGCCAGCGCCACGGCATTCCCATCTACGAAGCGCTCGGCGGTGCCTGCCGCGAGCGCATTCGGGTCTACAACACTTGCGCCGGCTACGACTTCAACACCCAGCAGGGCGCGCGGCGGGAAATCACCGGCGCTGACCGCGCCCAGGGCCCTTATGACGACCAGTTGGCCTTCTGCCGCGACGCCGGCGCCCTGGCCGTGAGCCTGGTGGAAGAGGGCTACACGGCGATGAAAATCTGGCCGTTCGACCGCTTCGCCCGGCAGGCCGGCGCCAATACCATCAGCCTCGCCGAGGTCAAGCAAGGCGTCGAAGCCTTCCGCCAGATCCGCGAAGCGGTAGGCAACCGGATCGAGATCATGTGCGAGCTGCACAGCCTGTGGGACAGCACCGCGGCGCTGCGCATCTGCCAGGCGCTGGAAGAGTTCGACGTGTACTGGGTCGAAGACCCGCTGTGCAAGATGGACGACGCCCAGGCCCTGGCCGACCTGCGCAACCGCACCCGGGTGCCGATCTGCGCCAGCGAAACTCTGGGCGGCGCCGTCGCCTACCGCGACCTGCTGGTGGCCGGCGCGATGGACTACCTGATGCTCGACCTGGTGTGGTGCGGTGGCTTCACCGAAGCGCGCAAGATCGCTGCCCTGGCCCAGGTGTACAACAAGCCGTTGGCCCCCCACGATTGCACCGGCCCGGTGGCACTGTACGCCGGCCTGCAGATCGGCCTGCACGCGCCCACCGCAGTGTTGCAGGAAGTGGTGCGGGCTTCGCTGTCCACCTGGTACGGCGAGCTGGTGACCCAGCTGCCGGAAATCACCGATGGTTACGCCATGGCGCCACGCCTGCCTGGGCTTGGCACCGCATTGCGCCCGGAAGTGAAGCAGCGCAGCGATGCGATCATTCGCGAAACGCGCCGCTGATCGACTTCGCCGCGCAGGCCGCGGTTGCCCCACGGCCTGTTGCTGACTCCTTTTGTCAGAGTTCGAGAGCACAATGAAAAAAATAGCTTCTCTCCGCCGTTTCATCGCCGAGCATCGCCGTTACGAGGTGATTGCCCTGCTGTTCATCATGATGATCATCAACCAGGGTGACCGCGCGACTTTGTCGATCGCCGGTGCCAGCCTGTCCTCGGAAGTAGGCCTGAACCACGCCGAAATGGGCTGGCTGTTCTCGGCCTTCGCCTGGGCCTACATGCTCCTGCAATTGCCCGGCGGCTTGCTGATCGACCGCTTCGGCAGCGTCAAGGTGCTGGGGCTGGCGATCATCGGCTGGTCAGTGTTCACTGCGGCCATCGGCACGGTGGCGATGATGCCGATCGGCCTGGCCTTCTTCGCCGTGTTCGCCTTGCGCTTCCTGGTGGGTGTGGCGGAAGCGCCGTGCTTCCCGGCCAACAGCAAGATCGTCTCGATGTGGTTCCCCACCGCCGAGCGTGGTACTGCCACCGCCATCTTCAATTCGTCGCAGTACTTCGCCGCCGTGGTGTTCACGCCGCTGCTGGCGTGGATCTCGACCCGCTGGGGCTGGCCGTGGATCTTCTACGTGATGGGCGTTGCCGGTATCGTCACCGGGCTGCTGTTCATCCTGCGGGTCAAGGCGCCGGTGGATCACCACAGCGTCACTGAGGTGGAAATCGAAGAGATCACCGCCGGTGGCGCCAATCTGCAGGAGCAGCCAGCCTCGGCCGGCGCCAGGCAGAGCTGGAGCGAATCCCTGGCCAGCGCCCGTGGGCTGCTGGGGCAGCGCATGTTCCTGGGTATCTACATCGCGCAGTTCTGCATCACCACCCTGACGTTTTTCTTCCTGACCTGGTTCCCGGTGTACCTGGTGCAGCAGCGCCACATGTCGATTCTCAATGCCGGCCTGATGGCCGCGGTGCCAGCGATTTTCGGCTTCATCGGCGGTATCGGTGGCGGCATGATTTCCGACTGGCTGCTGCGCAAGGGTCTATCGCTGACGCTGGCGCGCAAGCTGCCGATCTTCATCGGCATGGCGCTGTCGATGACCATGATCCTTTGCAACTACGTGGAGACCGACACCCTGGTGGTGCTGTTCATGGCCTTGGCGTTCTTCGGCAAGGGCATGGGCGCACTGGGCTGGGCGATCATCGCCGACGTCTCGCCCAAGCGCAGCGCCGGCATGAACGGGGCGATCTTCAACACCTTCGGCAGCCTGGCCGGCATCGTCACCCCGGTGGTGATCGGCTACATCGTGCAGGCCACCGGCTCGTTCAACGGCGCGCTGGTGTACGTGGCACTGAACGCGGCGGGGGCGTTTTTCTGCTACCTGTTCGTGGTCGGCGAACTGCGCCGCCCCGAGGACAGCGAAGGCCCCAAGCCGCAAGCGTTGCCTGACGCCGTGCCACCGCAACCGCGGGTTGCCTGACCCCCACACCTAGCCAGTAACGGCGCATGCGGCCTGGCCGCGTGCGCCCTGGCGCGATATTGCCCAGCGCTACAAGAATTCCAAAAAAGAGAGGGATATCCATGCTCAACCGTCGCAATTTTTGCCAAGCCTCCGTGCTGGCCTCTGCCGCTTTGACCCTGGCCAACGGCCCCCTGGCGCAAGCCGCCGGCGCGCTGATCAAGGCTGGCGCACAGCTCACTGAAGTGGCGCACCTCGACTGGCTGTGCAACGCCGTAGGCCTGACCTCCACCGGCCGCTTGTTCGTCGGGCTGCCGCGCTGGCCTGGGTTCGAAAACACCCCGTCGATTGCCGAGGTGTTGCCCGATGGCAGCCTCAAGCCATTCCCTGGCGGCGACTGGAACCACTGGGCACCGGGCAAATCTCCCGCCAAGGCGCTGGTGACCATCAACACGATTCACATCTTCGACGACGACACCCTGTGGGCCGTCGACCAAGGTGTGGATGCTGGTCCGAACGGCATCAACCAAGGCCAGAAAATCCTTCAGTTCGACACCCGCGACGGCAAGCTGCTGCGCTCCATCAGCCTGGCCCCGAGCGTGCTGCCGCCGGGCGCCAACCTCAACGACCTGCGCCTGGACAGCGAGCATATCTACCTGACCGATTCCGGGCTGGGGGCGATCATCGTCGTCAACCTGCGCAGCGGCGCTTCGATCCGGCGCCTGGCCGATCACCCGTCGACCAAGATGAACCCGCTGCGGCGGCCGATCGGCGAGGGCGGGCAGATACTGCTCCGGGCCGACGGCAGCGACCACCAGGTGCACTCCGATCCGATCGAGATCAGCCCCGACGGCCAGTGGCTGTACTACCAGCCGTTGAGCGGGCCGTTATGGCGGGTGCCGACGGCGGCCCTGCGCGATACCCAGGTGACCGAGAAGGCGCTGGGCGAGCAGGTGGAATTCGTCTATGACACCGGCCCGCTGACCGGCACCGCCATCGACAGCGCCGGCAACCTGTACTTCGCCGAGTACGACAAGCCGCGGGTCACCGTGCTGTCGCCCGACGGCACCTTGCGCGTGGTGGTGGAAGACCAGCCGCTGTGGAACCCCGACGCGATGATCATTTCCGACCGCGGCGAGCTGTACATTCCGGTGCCGCAGAGTGCGCGCATGGCTTCCAACCGCGGGCCCAGCGGCAAGGACGCGCTGCAGCGGCCGTTCAAGATCTTCAAGGTGCAACTGCCGGGCTACCTGGGTGTGCGCGAGAAGGTGCCGACAGCGGTCGGCAAGGCACTGGGCGGCGCCTGATCCAGGGATACGGGTCAGGCCAGTTGCGCCTCGGCCCGTATCACCTTCCACACGCCGAACCCGCACACCAGGGTGCCGAGCAGCATCAGCCAGCTCAGCGGTTCGCCGAACATGGCCCAGGCCCAGAGCAGCGTGACGGCGGGGCTCAGGTACAGCACGCTGGCCACGCGGGTGGGGGTGGAGCGTTTCAGGCACAGCCAGTACAGGCCGTAGCCGCCCAGGGTCGAGAAGCTTGCGGTCCAGCCCACACTCACTGCAAAGCCTGCGGTTGGCAGTGGCCACAGGCTGTGCCGTGCACCGGCGAGCAGTGCGAAGGCGAAGGCTGAGACAAAGCACTGCAACCACAGATTGGGCAGTAAACCGAGGGCGGTTTCATCAGGTAGGCGCTTCTGCCAGAGTGTCGCCACCGCCAGCGAGAGCATGCCCAGCAGGGGCAGCGCATAGGCCCAGATGGGCGCATTGCCCCAGGCCAGCGCATCATGGGCGACCAGCACTACACCCATCACGCCTATCACCAGGCCGCTCCATACGCCGCGGTTCAGGCGTTGGCGCAAGACGGTTGCGGTCAGTACGGCCACGCCCAGTGGCAGCAGGTCGGCCAGTAACGCGGCCAGGCCGGCGGGTACGCCCAAGCCGATGCCCTGGACCACGCCGTATAAATACCCCGCCATGGCCAGCAGGCCGATGCCGGCATTGTGCAGCAGCGCTGGCCAGCTCGCCTTGCGCAGGGCATTCAGCACGAAAGGCAACAGCACCAGGCTCACCACCACGCAGCGCCAGAACACCACCAGCAGTGGTGGGGCGTAGTCGATGGAGAAGCGCGCGCCGATAAAGCCCGAGCTCCAGGTCAGCAGCATGCCCAGCTCCAGCAGTGGGAGCGGCAGTGGGCGTTTTGGTGCGCAGGCGAGGAGGGTGGTCGAGTTCATGGTCACAGGCTACGCTTCAGGGGTAGCCCGATAAATCAAAACAACCTGTACCACTTCTTCAATAAATGTGAACCATGGCCATTACCCTCGATATCGACTTGGTACGTACCTTTCATACCGTAGTACGTACCGGCAAGTTCAGCGCTGCGGCGCAGCACTTGCACAAGAGCCCGGCCGCCATCAGCACCCATGTCCAGCGCCTGGAGGCGCTGGCGGGCGGGCGCCTGCTGGAGCGCGACAACCAGGCGATCGCGCTGACGGCACTCGGCAAACGCCTGCTGGCGACGACTGCCGAATTGCTCAGCACCCATGACCGCGTACTGGCGCAGTTGCAAGGCACGCGCTTGGCCGGGCGCGTGACCCTGGGCATCCCCGACGAGTACGCGGCCCATGTGATTCGCGACATTCTGCCGGGCTTCGCGGCGGCCTGGCCGAACGTAGTGCTGGAGGTGAAAACGGCGCCGAGTTATATCCTCGAACAATGGGTGCGGCGGGGCAAATTGCAGATGGTGTTGATGTCCCGGCCCATAGGCGCCGAGGCCGACGATGCGCAGCGGGTGGTGGCGACCACTCCGGTATGGGTGGCGGCTGCCGGTGCGCCTGCTGGTTGGCCCGATCCGCTGCCCTTGGCTCTTTATGCGGCGGATTGCCCGTATCGCCGGGCGATGTTGGAGTCCTTGAAGCAGCATGGCCGCCGCTGGCGGGTGGTGCTGGACAGTCCTTCGTCTCAGGCGATTCGTGCTTGTGTTGAAGCGGGGCTGGCAGTCAGCGTGATGGACCGCGCCGCAGTGACGGCGGGGATGGATATTCTTGAGGGGTTTCCGGCGCTGGCGGAGCACGAGGTGGTGCTGTTGCGCGCGTCCGCGGCAGTGGATGATGAGGCGATCGATTTGTTGGCGCGCAGTATTGGGCAGTCGTTCAGGTTGTAGGGCTCGGTCGTCGTTTGCACTTGGCTGGCGGAAGGGCCAGGTGGCTTGCAGTTGGATCGATCTTGCTTGCTACCCTCGGGTCCCCCGTCAGCAGGCTAGCGGCAAGGGTCGAGATATCGACCGCTGCTTACCCGACGAACGTAAGGAAAGTTGTCCACGGATTTCCTGAGTATGTCTGTGGATAACCCGCTGTATCCTAGCTGGATCAAGCGTTTGCGGTGTTTGGCTGTTTTTTGATCAATGTCGCCGATTAAAGTGTTGCAGGGCCTTGTTCCGGGCGTTTTTCCAGCTATGCTTGCTGGCAAGTTCCCGTCTTCAGGCAGTGGTCGATGACGCTTTTCAATGCGCCAGGTCCAAGGCCTTTCCATGCCCACACGCTTCTCGTCGTCGTTACTCGCCCTGTTTCTTTTCGTCTCCGTAGCCGCTGAGGCCGCACCCGGTTCCCCCGCCGAATGTGCTGATCGCTGCTGCGCGCAATCTGCGTTGGGCGAGGTCTGCGCGGCTGATTGCCAGCTGCAGTGCGAAAAAACCGGTTTGACTGATCCTGTCGCCGTGGCCTTGGGTGATGCCCCGGCGCCCGGGAACGACCCGCCTGCCTTGAAGCCCGGTATGTTGCAGCCAGGCTGGCAGCCAATCGCCGAGCAGGCCATGGGCGATATCCGTACCGGGGTGATGCAGGCACATCCGGATTCGCCGCGCGCAACGGCCCTGGGCGATGACAATGGCACGGTGCGTACCGCCATTTATGCCTTCGTGATGACGGTCGGCAGCGCCAAGCTTGCCGCCGATACGGGGCAAGGCGCCGAAGACAGCCTGGTCGACGCCTTCTGGCAAAGCAGCATCGGCCCGGAAACCCCGGAGGCGAACGGCACGGAGCGCATCACCCGCGCTTACACCTTCGCCAACGCCATCACCCAATTGGCCCACAGCGTCTACGGCGGGCCCCCAGGCGCGGCGGCCTATGCGGCGTGGTGGGCATATCAGCAGCCTGACACCAGTCCCGCGCAGGCTTTGCGGATCGGCTTGCTGGTGGGTGCGGGGCTGTGGGCGAGCGAAAGGCATGGTGATGGTCAGCCGGTGGCCGTGGCTGAAGTGCAGCGCAGCAGTCTGGCGGCGGCATTGGGTGGCGTCACGGTCGCTGCGGCGGGGGGCGATGAGCAGGCGTTGCGCAGGGTGTTCTTCGATACCGGGGCGGCGGTGCTGGTGCAGGACGGTACGCAGCTGTATTGCTTGTCAGCCACACGCGAATGCCAGCAGCCGCCGAGTCAGGCGGCTCGCTATGAAGGCGGGCGGTTTGTGGGCTGGGCGCTGGAACAGTTGCCTGCTGGTCCGGCGAACAGTGGTGCGGCGTTCCCCGATGCTGGAACGGCAGTAGCCCCACCGTTGCCGAACAGCGACGGCGCGCTGCGGATCGCCCAGGGGTGGGCGCTGAACTGGCAGGCGCCCAAGGATCTGGGCAATGGGGTTTTGTATCCGCTGGCGGTGCTCAAGCGTGGGGCGGACAAGGCGCTGCCGGTGGTGGCTCAGGCTCAGCCGCAAACGCCACCTCCTGTTCAGGCACAGGCTAAAGCTCAGGCCGAAGGTTCTGCGCCTGCCCAACTCCAGGCCCAAGCCCAGCCTCAAACCGTTGCTCCAGATCCAGCCCCCGACGCCACACCCACCACAACGCTCTCGACTTCCCGCTATCTATGCGAACGCGGCGGTGCCAGCCGCTCCATCTGGGTCATTCCCGGCGACCCCAAAGCTGGCTACGTGTGCCGCACCATGTACCAGATCGGCAATACCCAGGCAGTGCTGTGGAACGCCAAACAGAACCCCAATATCTGCACGGCCAAAGCGCAGACCCAAGTAGACAAGGAAAAATCCCAAGGCTACCAATGCCGCCCAGTCGACGAGCAGGGCGCAGCGCGGTAAGCGGCGCGGGCAATCCAGTGAGTATGCGTTCGCCGCTCCGCCAACAAAGCCTGGCCTTCAGGCGACTGCACTGTAGCCAGGCGCACGCGCAGGTGCCGATCATGGCGAATCAAGAACCGCGCCCAGCCGTTGCACCGGGGTGCGAGGAGCCGCATATTATGATCACGGCCTGCTCAAACGCCCATCGAGTGCAAACGTCTCTTGCATCACGGGCTCGAACAGGCCCTCAGCAAGTGCTGGATTCATTAGCAGGTTCCAGCTGTGCCGGGATACCGCCGAAGGTACCAGTACGAACGGGTGCTCATCGAGCAATGCGCCACCGAACTGCTGTTGGCTGCGGCTAGGGGTGCCGGGCACCAGCCAGTTTGGATTGGCGATGTGCTGGGGCTTGATAACGTGAATGCGCGATGGCGCCAGCACTTTGACTTGGGTCAGCACGTAAGGCTGAGCATCCAGCGCTTCGAAGCCCTTGTGGACGGCAACCTCGAGAATTGCCGTAGCCGCATCCAGAGACGCATACACGGTGGGCATGCCCTTGGGGTTCCAGCGCCCCCCCGCTCGCTCGGCACCTGTTCCGCTTTGCCAGCTGGGCGCATGCCTTTCGCTGTCCAGGCGCCAGAAGTGAACGTCTTTGCTCAGGGGCTCGTTGGCCATCAGTAAACCCCATAATCCATGCGGGTTAGCAAGTCGTTCACCAGCTCGTAGCCCACGGCATTGGCGATCAAATCGATGGGTGTTTCGCCGTCCAGACCGCGCGCCGGTTTGGCCATCCATTCTTCGGCGAGCGCTCGAGTGCCCAAGACTTCAGTCGCTTTCTCCATGAGCTCCGCGTAATAGAGCGCGCGGGAACTCTGCTCGGCCGACAATGCCTTATCTGGCTCCTGCATCCGCCTCGCCAGAGTGCGCTCAGACGTACCTACGATCTTCGCCAGCACCCCGGCGCGCTTGTAAACTGCGCTGGTCTCGATCATCTCTAATACCGAGCTCAACGTGAAACCGTGCTTTACTGCGCGGTAGACGTCCATGCGGTCGTCGCTCAAGCTGCCGAGTAACAGACGCACCATAGCGCCAGGCAGGCTCGTTCCGTAAGTACCGATGGTGCTGTGCGCTTCATATGCTTTCATTGTGAGTGTCCCGGCCTTGCGCGCCCGCTTAGCGGGCGGGGAGTTTTGGGTCGTAGAGTCCTTGTCGGTTGCGTTCATGCCACCTCCTGCAGAATCTGCCATATGGCATTAAATATACTGCCATTTGACTAGCTCTGCCAAGCGGCAACATGACCATTTGTTGCAGCGCATCAAGCCTTGGTGTGACGGCGCCGCAGTCTCACCTGAAAAACTGACTCGGCGTCACCCCAAACTGCTTCTTGAACATACTACTGAACGCACTGGGGCTGTCATAACCCAACTCTCCCGCGATATCGATGATTTTCTCCCCCACCGCGATACGCTCCAGCGCCAGCAGCAAGCGCGCCTGTTGCCGCCACTGCCCGAACGTCATCCCGGTTTCCTTGTGGAACAGCCGTTGGATGGTTTTTTCATCCAGCTGCAGGTGGGCGCTCCAGTCGGCCAGGGTCGAGGCGTCGCTGGGGTGGCGTTGCAGGGCGTTGCAGATCTGGCCGATGCGCGGGTCGGCCGGTTGCGGCAGGTGCAGGGGCAGGGTGGGCAGCAGGGTCAACTCGTCGAGGATCAGGTCCATGACCCGCGCTTCCCGCGAGTCTGCGGCGTAGGGCCCGTTGATGCCGACCGAGACCTTGATCAGCTCGCTTAGCAGCGCCGAAACACTCACCGCGCGGGTTTCCAGCGGCAACGCCGAGAAGTGGTCGGGGCGTACGAACACGCTGCGCATCTTCACCGGGCCGATGCAGCGAATCCAGTGCACCTGGCCGCATGGCATCCAGATGCCGCGGCTGGGCGGCACGGTCCACTGGTTGAGCGCCGCATGCACCACCATCACGCCTTGTATGGCGTAGATCAGCTGGTGCTTCTCGTGGCTGTGGGGCGGGATTTGCCAGTTGTCCGGGTAATCGGTGGCGCTGCTGCTGACTGGCAACTGGCGCGCGTCGATCTCGTAGAGGAATTCCTTCAGCGGTTTGACCATGATGCCCTTTTTGCGATGTTTGTTTCCTGAATCGCGTGAGACAGGCGTTGAGATGGGCCCTAGCATAGCCCCGAACCCGCCGCTTGGCAGCCGCCAATGGCGGGTTCGCCTTCTTTCACTGCCCGGAAGATTCGCCATGTCTGTGAGTACTACCGCTGCACCCACTGCCACCGCGTCGGTGGCGCGCCAAGCCAGCCCGCTGGTGATGCGCATAATCGGCGCGTGCGCGCTGGCGCACTTGATCAACGACCTGATTCAAGCCGTGCTGCCGTCGATCTACCCGATGCTGAAAGCCAACTATGGCCTGAGCTTCACCCAGGTTGGGCTGATTACCTTGACGTTCCAGCTGACGGCCTCGCTGCTGCAGCCGTGGATCGGCTACCACACCGACCGCCACCCCAAGCCCTGGCTGCTGCCGGCCGGCATGGTGTGCACGCTGGTCGGCGTACTGATGCTGGCCCTGGTCGGCAGCTTCCCGGCCATCCTCGTGGCGTCGGCGCTGGTGGGTGTGGGTTCCTCGACCTTCCACCCGGAAACCTCGCGGGTTGCGCGCCTGGCTTCTGGCGGCCGTTATGGGCTGGCGCAGTCGACCTTCCAGGTGGGCGGCAATGCCGGTAGCGCCTTCGGCCCGCTGTTGGCGGCGGCCATCATCATCCCGTACGGGCAAGGCAATGTGGCCTGGTTCGGCCTGTTCGCGGTGGCGGCCATCGGCGTGCTCTACGGCCTGAGCCGCTGGTACCGACAGCATCTGGACCTGTTCAAGCTCAAGGCCGCCAGCCAGGCGACCCACGGCCTGTCCAAGGCGCGCGTGACCGCGGCCTTGGTGGTGCTGGCGCTGCTGGTGTTCTCCAAGTACTTCTACATGGCCAGTTTCACCAGCTACTTCACCTTCTATTTGATCGAGAAGTTCGACCTCTCGGTGGCCACTTCGCAGCTCTACCTGTTCCTGTTTCTCGGCTCGGTCGCGGCGGGTACCTTCTTTGGCGGCCCTATCGGTGATCGCATCGGCCGCAAACGGGTGATCTGGTTCTCGATCCTCGGCGCAGCGCCCTTCACTCTGGCGCTGCCTTATGTGGGGCTGTTCTGGACCGGCGTGCTGAGCATGGTGATCGGGTTCATCCTGGCGTCGGCGTTTTCCGCCATCGTGGTATTCGCCCAGGAACTGGTGCCAGGCAATGTGGGAATGATCGCCGGGGTGTTCTTCGGGTTGATGTTCGGCTTCAGCGGCATAGGCGCCGCCTTGCTGGGGCATCTGGCGGACATTCACGGAATCGAATACGTGTACAGGCTCAGCTCGTTCCTGCCGCTGTTCGGCGTGCTGACAGTGCTGTTGCCGTCAACCAAAGGGGTCTAGCGAACCGCGCCCCTGCGCTCCGGTTGATGGGGTGCAGGGGTGAGTGCGGTCAGTTGCCGTCGGCGACCTTGCGCTCGATCTCGGCGGTCTTGCGTTGCAGCTCTTCAGCGTCCTGTTCCTTGGCGCGGGTCGCGCTGGGGGTGATGGCTTCATCGACGCCGCGGGTGTCGTCGTCGGTGTCCTCGATGTCGCGCTCGACGACGTCTACCGGTTTGCCGGAAGCATCAGTGGGTGGGGCGTTGTGGGTGGTGTTCATCTGGCTGTCCTCGTTGGGGTCTATAAATTGGATAGGCCCACGCTGCCAGAGTTCGAGATTTCTCTTCAGCGCTCCAAGCAGCGCCGAAACAACTGTTGCAACGGCCCACGCCGGTTGGCATAGCGCTCGATCACCACCAGTTCGCGATAAAACACCTGCTCCCCCAGCTCGATCACCCGTACCTTGTCGCGCTGTTCCAGCCACAGCCCGGCCAGCGGCACCAGCGAAACCCCCAGGCCGTTCTCGACCATCTTGACGATGGCATCCAGTTCGTCGAGCTCCAACACCTGGCGCACCTGTATCCGCTGCTCGCGCAAGAACTGCGTCACCTGCCGGCCGCCGAACGAGGCGTGGTCGTAGCGCACGAACGGCTGCTGTTCGAGCAATTGCCGTGGATCGTCGCCAGCCACCTCGTGGGGCGCGATCAGCACGAAGGCCTCGCGGGAGATGACCTCGCAGTGCAGCTCCTTGGGCAGGGCGAAGGGCGGGCGAATGATGATCGCAACGTCGAGGGCGCCGGCGTCCAGTTGGCTGAGCAGGTTGATCGACACGCCAGGCACCAGTTTGGCGTCGATGTTGGGTGCCTCGTGGCGCAGCTTCAGCAGCGCGGCGGGCAGGATGCCGGTCTGCACCGAACCGATGGCGCCGATGCGCAATTCGCCCCGGTAGCCGTCCAGGCTCTCGGGGCTGCCCATGGCCTGGAACAGTTCGAGAATCTGCTCGGCGATCGGCACCGCGCGGTTGCCGGCGGCGTTGAGGCTGGCCGAGCGCGCGCCGCGGTCGAACAGCGGCATGCCGAGGGCATCCTCAAGGTTCTTGATCTGCGAGCTCACGGCCGACTGGGTGAGGCCGACCTGCTGGCCGGCAGCGGCGAAGGTGCCACGCTTGGCGACCTCGAGGAAGGTGCGAATCTCTCGAATCATAGTGGTTTCCAGCATCGAAATCATAGGTGCTCAGGGCGCAGATTATCCGCTATGCATAGAAAATAAAATGCTCAAGAATGCTCCGGTGCCTCTCATTAGAAACCAAGGAAAAACCACCGTGAGCCTTTCGCCTTTCCACCTTGCGATCCCCGTCTACGACCTGGCCGCCGCGCGCTTCTTTTACGGTGACGTCTTCGGCCTGCCGGAAGGCCGCTCCAGCGACCACTGGGTCGACTTCGATTTCTACGGCCACCAACTGGTGATCCACGAGCACCCCAAGACCGCTTCCCAGGAGTCGGCCCACACCAACGCCGTCGACGGCCACAACGTGCCGGTGCCGCATTTCGGCATCATCCTTGGCTGGGAAGAGTGGGAAGCCCTGGCCGAGCGCCTGCGTGCCCGCGAGACCCAGTTCGTGATCGAACCCTATGTGCGCTTCAAGGGCCAGGTCGGCGAGCAGGCCACCATGTTCCTGTTCGACCCCTGCGGCAACGCCCTGGAGTTCAAGGCGTTCAAGGACATGAGCCTGCTGTTCGCCAAGTGATGGGGTTTGCACGACGGGCTAGCGCTGGCGGGCCTTGTCGTGCAACGCTTCTGGGCATCTATTGCCGCGACCCTTGCCCATGAGTGATTCCCTTCCTGCCCTGGCCTGGCGCGCCATGCCTTCGGGCGATGGCTGCCTGCTGCTGGAGTTCGGCACGGTGCTGAGCATCGAGGCCAACCACCAGGCCGCCAGCGCCGCCGCGCTGCTCAACCAGGCCTGGCGTGACGGCGGCCTGGCGGGCCTGACCGATATCGTGCCGGGCATGGTCAGTGTCGGCCTGCATTACCGGCCCGAATGCATCGAAATGGCAGCCGGCCAGGCTTCGCCCTATGCGGCGCTGGAGGCTCTGGTCACCGCGCTGCTGAGCGGCAAAACAGTCGCGCCGGCCAGCGCCGCGCGGCATATCGAGATTCCGGTGTGCTACGGCGGCGAGTTCGGCCCGGACCTGGAGGAGATGGCCGGCGTGTGCGGAATGTCCGTCGGGGCCCTGATCGAGCGTCACACCCGCGACTGGCTGGACGTGCTGATGGTCGGCTTCGCCCCCGGCCACCCCTACATCGGCATCCTCGACCCGCAGCTCAACCCGCCCCGGCGCAGCACTCCCCGCACCCTGGTCAAGCGCGGCAGCATCGGCCTGGCCAACCGCCAGACCAACGTCTACCCGGTGGACTCCCCAGGCGGCTGGAACCTGATCGGCCGCACCCCATGGAACCTGTTCGATACCGCCAATGCGATTCCCTGCCGGCTGCAGAGTGGTGACAAGGTGCGCTTCGTGCGCATCGATGCCGCCACCTTCGCCGACCTCGGCGCCAAGGAGCGGCCATGAGCATCTACGTGATCAAGCCGGGCCTGTGCACCACCGTGCAGGACGCCGGCCGCTACGGTTATCAGCATCTCGGCGTGCAGGTAAACGGGCCGATGGACAGCCTTGCCCACAGCGTGGCCAACCTGCTGGTGGGCAACCGCGCCGCCTGCAATACCCTCGAAGTCACCCTGCAAGGCCCGACGCTGCGTTTCGACAGCCGCTGCCTGCTCGCCATCGGCGGCGCCGAGCTTGGCGCACGCCTCGATGGCGTGCCGCTGGCGCCGGGCAGGGCGGTGCGCGTGGAGGCGGGCACGGTGCTGGAGTTTGGCCGCCGAGTGCATGGCGCGCGGGCCTATATCGCCGTGCATGGCGGCTATCGGCTGCCGGCGGTATTGGGCAGTACCAGCACGGCGCGCGGCGGCGGTTTTGGCGGGCTGGAGGGGCGCATGCTGCGCGCCGGGGATCGCTTGCCAGTGGCGTCGAGTTTTCGCAATGCCGGGGCGGTGACGATTCCCGGATCGCTGCAGCCAGAAGGGGCACAGCGCCCGCTGCGAATAGTTACCGGCCGTGAGTGGCGCTTTTTCAGCGAGGCTGCGCAGCAGTTACTGCTGAGCGAGGCGTACCTGATCGGCAATGATTCCGAGCGTATGGGCTATCGCCTGCAGGGCGCCGCTTTGCAGTTGCAGGAGCCGCTGGAGCTGTTGTCGGAAGCGGTGCCTTTTGGCGCGATTCAAGTGCCGCCCAGTGGCCAGCCCATTGTGTTGATGGCGGACCGGCAGACGACCGGTGGCTACCCGAAGATCGCCCACGTGGCGAGCGTCGACCTGCCGTTGCTGGCACAGCGGTTGCCGGGGGAGGCGGTGCGGTTTCGAATGATAGAGCTTGAAGAAGCGCAAGCCTTGGCGGTTCAGCGGGCGCGGTTGATCGAGCGGCTGGAACGCGATGTATAGCCCTGTTCCCGAACGCACCGCCGAACCGATGGGCCCTCCGGCTGGGTGCCGCCCTCACTTCCCGGCCACCGTCACCTCCTGGTAGATCTCCTGCAGGTTGGCCTTGCGCTCCTGGGTATTGGGGTGGCGCATGGCGGGTGACTTGACGATATCTTCCACGTCGCCCGCCATCGCCAGCGTCTGGTTGCTGGCGGCCTTGGCGGTGGGGTCGGCGGTCGCCGCCGGCAAATCCTTGATGAAGGCGTTGAGCGACTCCGCCAGCTGCTGACGGGTGGGGTAGACGCGGCTGAGCATCTTCACCGCGCAGGAGTCAGCCTGAAGCTCCTGGTCGATGTGGTGGCGCGTGAACTGGCCCTTCTCCAGCTTGATCCGGTCGACCACCGCCTTGGGGTTGCCCTGGGCGCTCTTCATCAACTTGAGCAAGTCCGACTTGGCGCTGAACGAATCGACCACCACGCTTTGCATCTCCTTGGTTTCATGGCGTTGCAGCACGTGGGAGATTTCGTGGGCCAGGGCGAAATAAGCTTTCTGCTGCAGCTGCGGCGTGGTCAGCAAGCCCTTGTCCAGATACAGATAGCCCCCCGGCAATGCCAGGGCGTTATGTTCGTCGCTGGTGACGATAAACAGCTTGAACTGATAATCGTACGGCTCGTGAATACTCGCCAGGATATCGCTCAGTATCTTGTCGGCAGTGGGGTAGTACTTGCGGCCTTGCTTGCTGTCGCGGGCCAGCAGTTCGTTCTGGCGCGCCTGGTGCTGGCGCTCGGCGTACAGCACCTCGGCGCTCATGGGCATCCAGTTCAGTTGCTTGGCCGCGCGCTTCGCCGAGTCGCCGAGCTTGTCGCTGGGGCCAGCTTCGGCGCCGCCGGTGCCGAGCATTTTGTTCAGCTGCCCGGGCATGGCTTCCAGGCCCTCCTTGAGGCCGAATACCGAGAGCGAGGCGAAGTTGTCGGTCAGCCGATAGGGCTGCACCAGCTCGGCACAGTGGCGGTCGACCACCACCAGCGCGCGGGAGGGCAGGTGGTCGAGGTCCTTGATGTGCTGCGGGCCGTCCTGGCTGCTGAAGGGATTGGACAGTTGCGGGGTACTGCAGGCCGTGGTCAGTAACGCCAGCGCCAGCAGCGTATGCAAGGGCATGCGCGCATTCATGGAAGCTCCCGGACACCGGTCATTTGAGCTGTTGTTTGAGTTGGTTGATGCGCAGGTCCCTGGCGCTGTAGTAGCCCTCGTCATTGAGTACCGCGGCTTCATACACCAGCCGCCGCGTCGGGTCGGTAACCTCTTTGCGAATCTTCTCCAGCCGTGGCCGCACCTCGGGGTCGGCTTGGGCCTTGGTCAGTTCGGCCTGTGCTGCCGAAGCGTTGAAGGGGCGGTCTTCCTCGAGCTTGCGGCCACCGGTCTTGCGGGTGTTGAACAGGCGGTCGAGTACCGACATCAGCGAGCCGCAGTCGGTCTGCTCCTTGTCCTCGCGGATGTTGTTCACGGTGGTTTGCGCCTGGGCGGAATCCTGCAGGTCTTGCAGGCCCTTGCAGTCCTGGGCCATGGCGGTGGATGCGGCCAATAGCAGGAGTGCGGCGAGGGGGAGGCGGGGGCAGGGTGGGTTCATGGTGGGGTCTCGGCGGTGGATGATGGTTTTTCTAAAGCAATGGCCATAGCAGCCATGCCAGGAGCGCGCAGAACGCCACGCGACGTATCACCAGTAGCGTCAATGCATAATCCTGCCGAGTTTTACGCAGGCGTCTGAAATCGCGATAGAAAAACCGCGCCGCGCGCTCCTCCAGACTGTGGGCATGGTGGGGCCGCTGCTCGACCTCTCGTTCAACCTGGTGAGCAAAGGTTTCCGGACCATTGGCGTGCGCAGCTTGCAGGCGCTGGATCACGGCCTGGCGCTGTTCGTAGCCTTCGCCGACGGCTGCACTGACGGCACTGTTGAAAAAGCTTTCGAAGAGCATCCCCAAGGCGATCGGGATGGGTGAAAGCCAGACATTGCGATAGAGCATCAGCACGTAGGACAGCAGGGTCAGCCCTACCAGTAACACCAGCAGGCCAAGGGTGATCGCCATGATCATCCACGGCGCCGCCTGGCGGTCGAAGGCGCTATGGCTGAAACGCAGGCTGAAATATATTCGCCACGACCAGGCAATCAAGCCCCCCATCGCCAACCCAAGCACCACATCCAATAAAAAGGCCAGCAGTTCATTGTGCCGCGTGGGCAGCAGCAACGACATAAAGGCGGCAGCATGCACATCCACGCCATACATGGTCCCGAGCGGGGTGAGGAAGGTATCGCTGTCACCAAAGCTGGTACCTACAAAAATCACCGGCAAGGCGAGCGCAGCGGGAGGCGGGAATGCACAGTCACTGTTAGCGCTGCAGCGATTGTTCAACTGGCTGATGGACATGGCGCGCAATCCGGAAAAATAGTGGCCTGGATTGATGGTCAGTTTCGCCTCTTCATGGTCTTCTTCAACTTCATCCAGGCATCCATTCGGGCGGCTGGGGATGAGCGAATATCTAGCCGATTTGAACGGGTATTTTTCGAACGCCGTCGCAGCCAGTGATTTCCGGTTGCACTCAACCTCATTGACCAGCCCGTAGCGGATGCTGATGGTTGGGTCTTCAGCGAAAGTAACGAAGGGTTCCAACTTGAACCGCCATTCAGCCACCGTTCTTCGCGCGTCCTCATCCAGCATGGGAAACGGGGCCATCAACACCGTCTGAGTCGCCTGCCGACGTTGTGTCAGCAGTATCAGCAATTGGGCGTCACACAGCGCCAGCGCCGCATTGTGCCCCGAGGCGGCCGGGTCCCATGTGAGATTGAGCAAGGCGGGCGAGAGGTCAAGATCGATCACAAGCAGCTGTGGCTGAAGCGCATAGATTTGCGCCAGATCTTTTTCCAGCTCGCACCGGTCAAGGGGGCTACGCTGGCGGTAATACTGTTCATTGGCCTTTTCGTCGATCAGGATCACCCCCACCAGCGGGTCCTTGTTGGCGCGTTGGGAAATGCTATGGGCCGTGAGATTGCCGATGCCGAGAAACGCGTAGCCGTCGACGGCATCGAGCAAGTGCAAGTTGTGGTGACAGAACGTCACCACGGCCGTCACCATCAACGCGGCGGGCAGGTGGTGGGTCGAAGAGGAGACGAACTGGGTGAGCCAGTGCAGAGGCTTGGGTTTGCCAGGCATACCGTTGCATCCGCCATGAACGAAACGCCGGCCCAGAACCTGGCTGGGAGACTGTGCAGAAACTCTGCGTTCTCGCGTTCAATGACTAATGGCACTGCAATAAACGGCTTCACCCGCTGTACGCAGGGTTTACAGTAGCAGTAGGCCAGTGGCTCGCAAGTTCCCTTGGTCGGAGGAGGAGTGGCGAATATGCGCTTGCAGGTGACGACACTAAGCCCTGCATGCGTTTTGCCCGCTTTGGTCCTTGTGCACTCGCGTCACGGTAGAGCCGAAGGGCTGCGTCGCCGTATTAGATAAAACAGTGGGATCTGTATCTATTTGATCAAGCGGCATATCGATAGGATTCAAAACTCTTTCCAAGCCGAGACAACCATGGAACTGACCGATATCCCGTTTGGCGCCACCGACTGGTCGAAAATCGAACCGACTACTCACCCAGGGGAGAGCGGCCATGCACTCTGGCGTACCTGCCAATTCGCGAGCACCAGAGTGCGGATGGTTGAATACAGCGCGGGATACCTGGCCGATCATTGGTGCCGTAAAGGGCACATATTACTGTGCCTGGAAGGCCAGCTGGATACCGAACTCGAGGATGGCCGCACCTTCACGTTAACGCCTGGCATGAGCTATCAAGTGGCAGACAACGCGGAGCCTCACCGCTCTTCGACCACTACCGGCGCCAGACTGTTTATCGTGGATTAATACCAAAATGCTGTGTCGAGCGTTGCCGCAAAACCAGCCACCCACAATCCCACCAGAAATCTTGTAAAGCGCGTTACCCGCCCGCATGGATGGCATCAAAATGAGCGATCAGCGCATCGATGCAAGCCGCCTCAACAACTGCCGCTACATAACCATCCGGGCGCACCAGCAACCACTCGCCCGGTTGCAATCCAAAGGTGTCGGCGAACTCTTGGTCCTTATCAGCAAGATCCCCGTGCCTGCCAATCACATGCACCTCCAAGCCCGCCCGCGCGGGTGCCGCAGCTCGGTCCGCTTCATAGCCGAGCAACGTCCAGTGTGTACCCCGGAACAGTTCGAACAGCCGTTTCACCTGGCCACCCGCGCCACCTAACAGCGCATCGGGCGCGCGGTCGCCGGGCTTGATCCGCCGCTGTGGGGTGCTCTGCTGCAGGGACAAACTCGAAGCCTGGTACTGCAGGTCCAATTGCTGCACCTCACGCCCGCGGGCATTATCGCCACGCTTGGCATTGGCCAGGAGCTTCATCGACAGCTCCAGCATCGAACGGGCGATAGGGCGTCGCTCCTCTTCGTAGCTGTCCAGCAGTGCCGCCGACGCACCGTTGAGCACCGCTGCCAACTTCCACCCCAGGTTGTAAGCGTCCTGTACGCTGGTGTTCAGCCCCTGACCGCCGGTAGGCGGGTGAATGTGTGCGGCATCGCCGACCAGCAATACATTGCCCCGGCGATACCGCTCGGCGAGGCGTGCACTCATCTGGTAGAGCGACACCCAACTCACGCTCTGAGCGATCACATCACCGCGCCCGGTGCGCTGCTGGATCAAGCTGTTCAAGCCTTCAAGCGATATATCGACGTCACCGTCCAGCGGCACCGGCGCTTGCAGCTGAAAGAGCGAAGTCCCCAGCAGCGGGCAGAGTGCGATCTGGCGTTGCATGTCGTCTTCGTTGAAGCGATGCCAGGCGTCGCGCGTCAATCCGTCCAAGGGAATGTCGGCAACTACGGCGCGTACTTGCAGGGCCCTGCCGGGGAAGTCGATGTTCAAGGACTGGCGCACGAAGCTGCGCCCGCCGTCGGCCCCGATCAGGTAGCGGGTACGCAGCCTCTGTTCTCCCGAGGGCGTGTCGATGCGCAGGCTGACGCCGTCGGCATCCTGCTCGAAACCGCTCAGCGCGTGGCTGAATTCGACCCGTGCGCCCAGTTCGGCAAGGCGTTTGCGCAGCACGTCTTCGGTGAGGAACTGCGGCACCATCAGCGGTGTGCCATAGGGCTCGCCAGGGGTGGCCGGCCCAGGCACTTTCGGTTCGTTATCGGTGGTGCTGCCATCCGCATGATAGGTGCGGGACACGGGGTAGGGGCCGCCCGCCGCGAAAAGCTGGTCGAGAATACCCATGTCCTCGAATATCTCCTGGCTCCGTGGCTGTATACCCTTGCCGCGGGAGCCCTGGAATGGCGTATCACGCTGCTCCAGCAAGCGAAAGCCTATGCCGCGCCGCGCCAGTTCAATAGCCAGCGCCAAGCCTGCCGCGCCTGCACCGCAGATCACCACCTCGGGGTTTGCATTCATCTTCGGGAATCTCCTATTGTGTGTAATATGCACCTAACTGGAGAGGATGCTATGGCCACGAAAAATAAAGTGCAAGATACACATATTTCTGCGGAGCTGAAGTCGCTCCATAACTCGCTAATCAGCATCGTCAGCGTGATGAACCGCCCGCGCAACGACATCCGCTTGATCGAGGCGGCGGGCGTGGAGCTGGACCAGGCGCTATTTCGCCTGCTGGTGGTGATCGAGCGGCTCGGGCCGATTGGCGTGGTAGACCTGGCCGAGCGCCTGGGCCGTGACTACACCACGATCAGCCGGCAGGTCGCCAAGCTGGCGGCCATGGAGTTGGTGACGCGGCGCGACAGTGAGCATGACCGTCGCGTACGCGAAGCGACGATTGCCCCTAAGGGCAAGGCCATGACCGACCGCCTGGATGCGGCACGTGAGCGGATCGGGCGAGAACTGCTGCAGTCGTGGGCGCCGCAGGAGGTGACTGAGCTGGTGCGATTGATGGCGAAATTCGCCAGTGCGTTCGAAGGTGTCGAGACAGAACTTTAAGGCTGAGGCGTTGCTACAGCGCTAAGGGTTGCTGCGTAACTGTTGCAGGTAGGCACAGAGCATATCCGCCATCGCCGCGGCGTAATCGTCGATCTCGGCTGAGCTGCGCGCGGTTTCGGAGAACTGCTTGCCGACCGTGCTTAACGTTGTGGTGATCAGTTGCCCGGCCATCAGGCGCGCATCCTCCGGGAACTCGGGCAGTACTTCGGCCATGAACCGCTGTACCGCACGCTCGCCAGAAGCGCGCACCTGCTTCGCCTCCGGCGCATCGCGATACAGCGGCGCGGCATCATCCAGGGCGATGCGCATCGCCGCTTCTTCGCATTCGGAGTGCAGGAACATCCGAACCAGCGTGCGCAGTCGCTCGAGTGGCGGGGTGGGCAGATCGCCCAGAATTGCGCTGATCATCTGGCCCGTCTGACGCCACTCGTCACTCTGCAACCGAAACAGGATCGCCGCCTTGTTCGGAAAGTACTGATACAGCGAGCCAATACTCACCCCAGCCTTCTCCGCCACCCGTGCGGTGGTGAAGCGCTGCGCGCCTTCCTTGGCCAGAACCTGAGTGGCAGCCTCAAGGATGGCTGCGATCAACTCGGTGGATCGTGCCTGTTTCGCTTGTTTTCGCTGCGAAATACGCGGCGTTGGTAGCTCGTTCATGGCGCTCTGGAATGCGATTAGAAAATGTGAGTAATTGATCGCATTCTAGTTCGGCAGCATTTCCCTTGCACACCCAACTGGAGAATTTTCATGAATACCCTGACAACCGAACCCGTTGCATCGCTGCTAGAACGTCTGTTCCGGGAGGCTGAGGCGGGCGCTGCGACCTTGAACGATATGGCCGACCCCGCCTTGATGGCGATGATGCACAGCAAGACCGATTACCGGGAGCTTTACCAACGCCTGAGCGCATTCGCGCTCCCCGTCTCGCGCGAAACCGGCACGCTGCTGTACATGCTGGCACGCAGCAGTGGGGCGCGCACTATCGTCGAATTCGGCACCTCGTTCGGCATCTCGACCCTGCACCTCGCGGCCGGCTTGCGTGACAACGGCGGCGGCCGCTTGATCACCAGCGAGTTCGAGCCGTCCAAAGCCCAGCGCGCCACGCATAATCTGGGCGCGGGTGGGCTGTTGGATCTGGTCGAGTTACGTGAAGGCGATGCGCTGCAGACCTTGAGCGTGGACCTGCCTATGAGCATCGACCTGGTGTTGCTGGATGGCGCCAAGCCGCTCTACCCCGAAATACTTGCACTCCTGCAAAACCACCTGCGGCCTGGCGCGATGATCATCGCCGACAACGCGGAGCACAGCCCCGAGTATCTGCAGCGAGTGCGTGCCGCGAACGGCGGGTATGTATCCACGCCGTTCGCAGAAGATGTGGAGGTATCGATGTGGTTGGGGTAGCACTCAGCCCTCCCGCCACAATCGCACCCTGCGCGCCCGGCGGTCTTGCACATCAAGTACCACCACCTGCCACTCCTCCCAGCGCACCTGGTCCCCTGCCATGGGCAAGCGGTCCAGCAGGCTGGTGATCAAGCCGCCCAGGGTCTGGTAATCGTCGGTGGCCGGTGCCGCGAAGCCGGTGCGGTCGCGCAGTTGCGGCAGGGTCAGGGCGCCGCTGGCGATGTAGCCTTCGCCATCGCGCTCCACCCCGGGGCCTTCCATTTCGCTGGCGTCGGGCAGCTCACCGGCGATCGACTCGAGGATATCGGTCATGGTCAGAATGCCCATGAAACCGCCGAACTCGTCGACCACGAAGGCAATGTGCGTGGACGCTTTGCGCATCTGCTCCAGGGCATTGAGAATGCTGAACTGCTCGAACAGGTTCACCGTGGTGCGGGCCATGTTGTGCAGGTCGATCTGCGCGCCGCTAGCCAAGGCGTTGTACAACTCTTTCTTGTGCACGAAACCCAGCGGTTCGTCGCTGAGGCCATCGCGCACCAGCGGCAGGCGCGAGTAGGGCGAGGCGGCGAGCTTGGCGCGGTTGACCTCGGCGCTGTCGGCCAGGTCAATGAAATCGACGTCCATGCGTGGCGTCATCACCGTGCGAATCGGCCGCTCTGCGAGGCTCAGCACGCCGCTGATCATCACCCGCTCACGGCGGTGGAACAGCCCTTCGCCACCTGCGTCGCCGACCAGGTCGGCAATTTCGTCATCCACCTCATCAGCGTCCAACCGACGCCCACCCAGCAGGCGCAGCACCGCATGGGCGGTACGCTCGCGCAGCGGCCGGTCGCCATGCAGCGAACGCTTGCGGCGCCAGCGGGCCAGCTGGTTGAACAGCTCGATCAAAATCGAGAAACCAATCGCCGCGTACAGGTAGCCCTTGGGAATATGGAAGCCCAGGCCTTCGGCGGTGAGGCTGAAGCCGATCATCATCAGGAAGCCCAGGCACAGCATGATCACCGTCGGGTGGGCATTGACGAAGCGCGTGAGTGGCTTGCTGGCGACCATCATCAGGCCGATGGAAATCACCACGGCGATCATCATCACCGCCAAATGCTCGACCATGCCCACGGCGGTGATCACCGCATCCAGCGAGAACACCGCGTCGAGTACCACGATCTGCGCGACGATGGGCCAGAAGGCGGCATAGCTGGCCTTGCCGGCACGCTCGGCGACGTGGCCTTCCAGGCGTTCGTGCAGCTCCATGGTGGCCTTGAACAGCAGGAATAAACCACCGAACAGCATGATCAGGTCGCGGCCGGAGAAGCTCTGCTCGAACACCGTGAACAGCGGCGCGGTCAGGGTTACCAGCCAGGAGATGCTGGCCAGCAGGCCGAGGCGCATGATCAGCGCCAGCGACAGGCCGATCACCCGCGCGCGGTCGCGCTGATGGGGCGGCAGCTTGTCAGCGAGGATGGCGATGAAGACGAGGTTGTCGATGCCCAGCACCAGCTCCAGCACGATGAGTGTGAGCAGGCCTAGCCAGGCGGTAGGGTCGGCGATCCATTCCATGGGTCAGTGCGCCTCCCGCGGGGTGGAGGAGGGAGCGGTTACAGCGGTGGGGTGCCGGTCAAGGGACAGGCGACTGGGAGGTTCCAGCACGGTGCTCATAAAGGCCTAGGGTTCAATACGGCAGCTGATCCTACAGTCCTTTGGGAATTTTCCTACAGAGAAAAACTATTACAAAGTTTGCCAAGGCTGCGGTTCAGAACAGCTTCAACGGGTCGATCATCGGCAATACTTCCAACGGTACATGGGAGCCCTTGCCGCGTATTTCATTCACCGCATACAGCAGGATCACCTGAAACAGCACCGCGTTTTCCAATTCGCGGCGGGTCAGGTTGCGCTCCACGCTCGCCGGAATACCGGGGTCGTTCAAGGTCAGGTGCAGGGTGTCGCCACGTTCTTCACAGTGATGCTTGAGTGGCGGGTCGAGGTGGTCCAGGACCTCTTCAATCGTGGCCATACGCTTTCCTTCTGCATTGCGCGGAGGAAGGCCATTCGAATGCTGGAATGCTCTGCCGCAGGCTGGTTTGTGGTGCACTTCCCTTGGAGCGGAAATACCCCGGTTGGTTTAATTTTCCGAGCCGATGTCGGACCGGTGGTGCCCTTCAATAATGGCAATTCAGCAGCCACGACCGCTCGTCAGCCTCGCCGTCAATCGCTTTGAACATGCACGCCGCGTGCCCTGCCAGATATCTCAGGCGCCGACGAAATAACTCCGTCAGCCGCACCAATAACTGGGAGAACCACATGAAAGCGATTGTTTATAACGGCCCGCGTGATGTGAGTGTGCAAAACGTTCCCGACGCGCGTATCGAGAAGCCAACCGATGCCTTGATTCGAATCACTACCACCAATATCTGCGGCTCCGACCTGCATATGTATGAAGGCCGCACCTCGTTTGAAACGGGCCGCGTGTTTGGCCATGAGAACATGGGCGAAGTGATTGAAGTGGGCGCGGGCGTCGACCGCATCAAAGTGGGCGATCGCGTCTGCCTGCCGTTCAATATCGGCTGCGGTTTCTGTGAGAATTGCGAGAAGGGGCTGACCGGCTTCTGCCTCACTGCCAACCCCGGTAGCGCCGGCGCCGCTTACGGTTTCGCGCAGATGGGCCCGTATCAGGGCGGCCAGGCCGAAATGCTGCGGGTGCCCTATGCCGACTTCAACTGCCTGGTGCTGCCCGAGGATGCCCAGGAGCGCGAGGACGACTACGTGATGCTCTCCGACATCTTCCCTACCGGCTGGCATGCCACCGAACTGGCCGGCTTGCTGCCCGGTGAGAGCATCGCCATCTACGGCGCCGGCCCGGTTGGCTTGATGGCCGCGCATTCGGCCATGATCAAAGGTGCCTCGCAGGTGTTCGTGGTCGACAACCACCCAGACCGCCTGCGCCTGGCCGCGCAGATGGGCGCCACGCCGATCAACTCGCTGGAACAGGGCGCGGTCGATCAGATCCTCAACCACACCCATGGCAAGGGTACCGACCGCGGCTGTGAGTGCGTGGGTTACCAGTGCTGCGACCGTCACGGTCACGAGGCCAATCACCTGACTATGAATAATCTGGTGGCTTCGACCAAGGCTACCGGCGGTATCGGTGTGGTGGGCGTGTTCGTGCCGGAAGATCCAGGCGCCCAGAGCGAGCTGGCGAAGGAGGGCAAGATGGCCTTCGACTTCGGCGCATTCTGGTTCAAGGGCCAGCAGATTCGCACCGGCCAGGCCAACGTCAAAGCCTACAACCGGCGCTTGGCCGAGCTGATTCACCATGGCCGCGCGAAGCCTTCGCAGATCATTTCCCACCGCCTGAAATTGGTCGAAGGGCCGGATGCCTACAAGCATTTCGATGCCCGTGATGAAGGTTGGACCAAGGTGGTGCTCAAGCCTGCGGCTTGATCCCCGACAGACAGGAATGCGGTGCCTGCCCGGCACCGCGCCACTTTCAGGAGAGCAGACATGACCGATTACCCAAAACCCCCGTTCGAGCCACAGCCCCAGGCAGTGCCGGGGCAGCAGAGCAAAATGCATCCCGCGCCCGATTGCGGGGAAAGCAGCTATAAAGGTTCCGGCAAACTGACCGGCAAGGTCGCCTTGATCACCGGGGCCGACAGTGGCATCGGCCGCGCAGTGGCCATCGCCTTCGCACGGGAGGGCGCCGACCTCGCATTGTCCTATCTCGATGAGCACGACGATGCCAAGGAAACCGCGCATTGGGTTGAAGCCGCAGGGCGCAAATGCCTGTTGCTGCCTGGCGACCTGGCTAGCAAGGCCCATTGCGCCGCAGTGGTAGAAAAGACTGTCGAGCAATTCGGCCATATCGATGTGCTGGTCAACAATGCGGCGTTCCAGATGACCCACGAGTCGCTGGAAGATATCGCCGATGAAGAATGGGTGCGCACCTTCGATATCAACATCACCGCGATGTTTCGGCTATGCAAAGCGGCGCTGCCGTCGATGCCGAAGGGCAGTTCGATCATCAATACCAGTTCGGTGAATTCGGACATGCCCAAGCCGACCTTGCTGGCCTATGCGGCCACCAAGGCAGCGATTGCCAATTTCACCGGTGGTCTGGCGCAACTGCTGGGGCCCAAGGGGATTCGCGTGAACAGCGTGGCGCCGGGGCCGATCTGGACGCCATTGATTGTGGCAACCATGGGCGATGACGATGTGAAAAGCTTCGGCGCCGAGACGCCGTTGGGGCGCCCGGGGCAACCGGTGGAAGTGGCGCCGATCTATGTGCTGCTGGCTTCGGATGAGGCTAGCTACATTTCCGGGTCGCGGTATGGGGTCACGGGAGGTAAGCCGATTCTTTAGGATCGTGGGTGATTGCTGGGCGAAAGTGCGGGCTGAATGTTTTGACGCCAAGCTCGCAGGCTTCGCCAGCTCCTACACGGTCGGTGCGATATCGGCCTCACTCACTCCGATGCGCCACTGGGTGGGGGGCAAGGTACCGTTAACGGCGAAGTCGCCGACGATGCGGTCCTTGTACACCCGCGGGTTATGCGAGCTCAGGGTGCGCGCATTGCGCCAGAATCTGTCCAGCCCCTGGGGTTGCAGCGTCGCCGAGGCGCCCAGCGCATCGAACAACCGCGTCGAAGCGTCCAGGATCAGCTGGGTCACGATGGTCTGCGACTGTGCAGTTTCCAGCTCGGCGATCGCCACGGCCTGGTCCTCGTCGATGCCCCGGCGATGGGCCAGTTCGGCGCGCTGAATCGCCGCCGCCACCTGCGCCACGATCGCCCCGGCGCTGTACGCCGCGCTGCGTACCTGGCCGATCACCTGCAGAATCTGCGCATCGGCCGCCACCCGCGGCGCGTTGCCGTGGCTGAAGGTACGCGTTCGCTGGGCTACCGCGGCGGCCGCCTCGCCACTCAAGGCGCGGCCCATGCCAGCCAGGTTGGCCAGGTGCACGGTTTGCAGGAATGCCGGGGAATAGCGGAAGCGGTTGGTGTCAGCGTGGATGTTTTCGTCCTCCACCTCGACATCGGTAAAGCGCGCGGTGCCGCTGGCGGTCAGGGTCTGGCCGAAACCGTTCCAGTCGTCGATCACCTCGACGCCGGGGGTATCACGGCGCACGGTCACGGCCAGCGCGCGGCCCTCGGGGTCGCTGACGCCGACGTCGATCCAGTCGGCGTACAGGCTGCCAGTGGTGTAGAACTTCACGCCATTCAAGCGCCAGCGGCCGTCATGCCGTTCCAGCTGGGTGCTGAAACCGCTGCGCGGCACCTCGCCTGATTCACTGCGCGCGCCGCCGACGATGGCGCCTTTGCCCAGGCGTTTGAGCCAGCGATCGCGGCGCGCGGTGTCGGCTGAGTAGAGCAGGTTTTCGACGAAACTCATGTGCGCACGGAGCGCCTGCACCACGTTGGAATCCGCCTCGCCCAGTTCAACCAGCAGCGCGAACAGCTCCACCAGTTGAATGCCGCTGCCACCAGAGGCCGTGGGCACGCGCAGGGCAGTGAAGCCCGCAGCGCGCAGCCATTCGATCTGCTCGACCGGCAAGGTGCGCTGCACTTCACGGGCGATGGCGCCCTCGCGAATGCGCTGGAAGATCGGCCGAAAGCGTTGCGCCAACGCCTCGTAATCGACGCTGGGCGCGGGGCCCCAGGCTTGAGTGACGGGCGCCTGCGCGGGTGATGACATGCCTTGCTCTCCTTGAGTGAATACCTGAACCGAAACCCGCCGGGCAGCGGCGGCGCAGGCAACATAGCGAGCGGGCGGGGCGGGCGTCCAAGCACTTGGAGGCATAACGTCATGCCAAATGAAATGTCTCCATGGGGGTGGCTGTAAGGTGCTTATGGGGCATGATCGAAACTATAGTTTCGTTTTTGAGTTTTGCAGCTCGGTTCGGATGAAAACGAAGCTATAGTTTCGTTTTTATGCGGAGGCGCCCATGAACCACCAACGGGTACAAAGTGCAGAAGATATTGGCACAATCATCCAGCAGTTGCGCAAGCGGGCGGGGTTGCGCCAGGAGGATATGGCTGCATTGGTCGATCGTAGCCATGTGAACCTGCGTGATGTCGAGCGGGGCAAGCCGACCGTCGCCATCGGTACTGTGCTCAGGCTGCTTGACGAGCTGGGTGTTCGTGTCTATCTGGACATCCCGACGTGAGCAACTACCCTTTCAACGCGGTGCAGCTATAAGCTTAGATTTATACGTTTCTTTTATATTCGGTCAGGGTTTTTATACTGGAATGAATCTAAGTCCAGCGAACCCAGCCCTATGTCCCTGCGCAAACTCCTTACCGCGGCCACCTTGATCCTGGCCGCCAACCTCGCCACTACCGCCCACGCCGAGCAAACCGTCGACATTGGCTACCAACGCTCCTCCACCCTCTGGCTGCTGCTCAAGAACAACGGCCAACTGGACGAGCGCCTCAAGCCGTTAGGCTTCAAGGTCAACTGGCACGAATTCAGCAGCGGGCTGCTGAGCGCCATGAACGCTGGCAGCGTCGACCTGCATGCCGACGTGGCCGATGCCTTCGCCTTGTTCACCCAGGCCGCCAACGCACCGCTCACCTACTACGCCCGCGAAGCACCGTCGCCCAGCGCCCAGGCGATCATCGTCAACCAGAACTCGACGATCCACAGCATCGCCGACCTCAAGGGCAAGACCGTGGCGGTGTCCAAGGGCTCGGGCAGCAACTTCCTGCTGGTGTCGGCCCTCAAGCAGGCCGGCCTGACCTTGAACGACATCACCCCGCGCTACCTGGAAGCCCCGGATGCCGTGGCCGCGTTCGCCAACGGCAGCGTCGACGCCTGGGCCATCTGGGACCCGTTCCTGGCCACCCAGCAGCGTGAGCACCACGTGCGGGTTATTGCCGACGGTACCCAGGGCATCGCCGACTACAACCGCTTCTACGTGGCCAATACCTCGTTCGCCAAGGCCAACCCGCAGGTTCTGCAAGTGGTGTTCGATACCCTTCGCCAGACCGGCCAGTGGGTCAAGGCGCACCCGCAGGAAGCGGCCAAGGAACTCGGCCCGCTGTGGGGCAATATCCCGCCGGAAACCGTGGAGCTGGCCAACAGCCGGCGCAGCTATGACATCGTTCCGGTCAAGGTCGGCGAGCTGGCTGAGCAGCAGCGCATCGCCGACGCCTACTTCGCCGCCAAGCTGATACCCAAGCCAGTGAAAACCGCCGACATCAGCGTCTGGTCCCCCAACAGTCAGTAACCCGGAGCCTCTGCCATGAGCCGCCAGATCCACCTTTCCGCCTTCCTGCTGTCCGGCCCCGTGGTCCATAGCCATGCCGTGTGGCGCCATCCGCAGACGGTAGGCAACTACCTCGACCCAGAGTACTACGCGCGCACCGCGCGGGTAGTGGAAGAGGGGTTGTTCGACTTCCTGTTCTTCGCCGACCGCCTGGCCGTGGGCGACCAGATGGGCGGCTCGCGTGAGCTGGCACTGCGCTATGGCGCCCAAGATGCGACGCGCCTGGACCCGCTGCCGATTCTCTCCTATCTGGTCGGCCAGACCCGCAAGCTGGGCCTCGGCGCGACCCGCTCCACCACCTATTACGAGCCAGCCCATATCGCCCGCGAGTTCGCCACCCTCGACCACCTGTCCAAGGGCCGCGCCGCCTGGAACATCGTCACCTCGATGAACGACAGTGAAGGCCGCCTGTTCGGCAAGGACAAGCACCTGGAGCACGACCTGCGCTACGACCGCGCCGACGAGTTCGTCGAAGTGGCGCTCAAGCTGTGGAGCAGTTGGGAAGTCGATGCCCTCAAGCTCGACCGCGAGCGCGGCATTCTCGCCGACCCCAGCAAGATCCACCCGGTGCAGCACCAGGGCGATTGGTTCAAGGTGGAAGGGCCGCTGAACATTCCGCGCACGCCGCAGGGCAGGCCGGTGCTGATCCAGGCCGGCTCCTCAGGCCGCGGCCGCCGTTTTGGCGCGCGCTGGGCCGAGGCGATCTTCACCATTCACCCGCACCTGCAAGCCATGCGCGCATTCCGCGACGACGTGCGCGGGCAGGTAGAGCAGCAGGGACGCAGCGCCGACAGCTGCAAGATACTGACGGCGGTGATGCCGTTCATTGGCGGCAGCGAAGCTGAAGCGCGGGCCAAGCGTGACCAGCACAATGCCTTGGCGCGTTCCGAGCTGGGGTTGGTGACGCTGGCTTCGCAGTTGAATGTGGACCTGTCGCCGTTCTCGTTGAACACGACCTTGGCCGAAGTGGCGCGCGCGCCGAGCATTCATCCGGCGGCAGCCGAAAAGTTGCTGGCGCAAGGGCCGGAGTTGACGCTTGAAGCACTGGGCCGCATCTTCGCCAGCAGCGTGCGGGTACCGCAACTGGTCGGCACGGGGGCGCAGATTGCCGATCAATTGGCCGAACTGTTCGAGCAGGGCGGCTGCGACGGTTTCGTGATTTCACCGGCCTTCCTGCCGGGTTCGTTCAGCGAGTTCGTCGAGAGCGTGATTCCGCACTTGCAGCGCAAGGGGCTGTTCCGCAAGGAGTACGAAGGCAGCACCCTGCGCGAACATCTGGGGCTGGCAGAACTGCCATGACCCGAGTCGCCGCTAGACAATAAATGGCCTGAAACGAAGTGGGGGGCGCACTAAGCGCCCCCCACTTGGGTACGATGGCCCGCTTACGCCTTGACGGCGCGCGCCGCCGGGTACAGCAGCCGTTCGGCCACGCTGCCGAAGATCAGCCCCAGGCTGGTCCACAGCACCAACTGGATGCCCAGCGAGGCGGTGCGGAATTTCCACAGCAGCGGTGCCGGGAAGTGCTCCGGCACTTCGTTGATGGTGGGGAACAGGTAGGCCGCCACCGCCACGATCACCAGGTACAAGGCAACACCGCCGATGGCACCGTTCCACAACCCGGAGCTGGCAATCAGCTTGCGCCCGGCGTTGATGGCAATGACCGCCGCCACTACCGACACCACAATCATCAGGAAGAACAGTTTGGTGCGCTGGCCGATGGTCTCGGGGTTGCCGACCGCGGGCGGGTTGGGCGGATAGGCCAGGCCCGGCACCAGGAACACCACCACGAAGGCGGCCAGTGCCAGCAGCGCGGCCAGGCCACGGGGGCCGACCTTTCCGATGCGGCCCAGGGAGTAGGCGAACACCAGGGCGAAGATGCCGCCCAGGGCGATGCTGTACACCGCGACGCCGGTGAACAGCCCGAAGGTGCTTTGCACGCCGCGGCTCACCAGTTCTTCTTCCGGCTCGGCGGCAGCGCCGGCATCGCCGTGACTATGGCTATGGCTCATGCTGCCTTCCAGGGCGATGGCGCGATCTACCTGCGGCTCACCGAACACCTTGGCAAAGCCAAAGGCGAGGATGCCCGCTATCAGACCGACGAGCATGCCCCTGACGAGTAAACGTCCAGTCATTGGAGTCACTCCGGATCAGTGGCAGGGAAAGCCCAGCAGGTGGCGACCGTCGTGGACGAATTCGTGCACGTACATGCCCTTGAACATCGCCGTGGCGCCTTGCTCGGCACCCACGAAGTACAGGGCCAGCATCAGCAGCAGGCCGCCGAAGATCGCCCACGGCAGCAGTTCGCCCAGGGGAATGGTCGGAATGGAAACGTCGGTGGCGGTTGAAGCGGTGTAGGCCATGATTACCTCTAGGGGATTGCGCGTCCCGGCTACGGTGTAAAAGGTTGAAGGTAGGTCTGGCTTTCGGCTGGTGCCGACCACAGTGGCGCGACCGCGTCGGAATTGGACCGACTTCTGCCTTCGTAATATTTGTTTACAGCGCGCCTAGTGTACGCGTTTGGCGGCGCAACGCCATAGATTCAGGCTGTTCAGCATAGCGGCCAGGCGTTAAGGTGCACCCCTTTTTTCATCGAGGCGCTTATGAAGAAGATCCTTGTCATCGGCATCGGTGCCGGCAACCCGGAATACATCACGGTGCAGGCCGTCAATGCGTTGGCCAAGGCCGACGTGTTCTTTCTCATGGACAAGGGCGCCAGCAAGGAAAAGCTCAACCTGCTGCGCACGGAGATTCTCGAACGCTACCTGCCCCAGGGCAACTACCGCGTGGTCGAGGCCCTGAACCCGGAGCGCGAGCGTGTGGGCGTGGAGTATCTGCAGGCCGTCGACCGCCTGAACAGCGACAAGCAGCAAGCGTTCGAGCGGTTGATCGGCGAAGCGTTGCCGGATGGCGAATGCGGGGCCTTTCTGGTGTGGGGCGACCCGGCGCTCTACGACAGCACCATCCGCATTCTCGACGCCATCCTCGACAGCGGCCGCCAGGCCTTCGACTACGAGGTGATTCCCGGCATCACCAGCGTCCAGGCCCTGACCGCCCGGCACAAGGTGCCGCTGAACAACATCGGCCGCGCGGTTGAGATCACCACGGGGCGGCGCCTGGCCGAAGGCTTTCCGGCGGGAGTGGACAGCGTGGTGGTGATGCTCGATGCCGAGAATACCTTCAAGACCTTGGTCGACCAGAATCTCGAGATCTACTGGGGCGCCTATGTCGGCACCCCGGACGAGATCCTGATTTCGGGTAAGCTCAAGGACGTCGCCGACCAGATCGAGCGAGTCCGCGCCGCGGCCCGGGAGGCCAACGGCTGGATCATGGACACCTACCTGCTCAAGCGCGAGCAGCCTTGAGCAGGGGCGCCTCCAGCCGGATTCAGATCACCCGGAAGCCGTGGGTGCCATCGCGGCCCAGTTGTTCCACCAGGCCGAACTCCCAATCCAGGTAGCCCTGCATGGCTTCGCGTGGGTTGTCGGTGCCTTCGTACGGGCGGCGGTAGCGGTCGCTGCGGGGCACGGCCAGATGGGTTTCGCCGGTTTCCAGCGGGCGGTCCTGGGCAATCCAGCTAGCGGTGCCGCCTTCGAGCAGGAACACCGGTTTGCCGGTCAGGCCCTGTAGCTCGCTGACCGCCAGGCGCGCCAGTTGGCTGCTGCCGCAGGTGAGCACGTAGCGCGAAGCCACCGGCAACTGCTCCAGGGCCTGGGGCAATTGCGCACGAATCGCCCAGTGGGCACCGGGGATATGGCGCTTGACGTAGTTGGCGCTGGCCGTGAGGTCGACCAACACGGTGCCGCCGGCGGCTTGCCATTCGGCCAGCTGCGCCGGGGTGATGGTTTCAGCGGGCAGGGGCGCGGGCACCGGCGCCTGCCAGTCGCCCTTGGCGCTGAAGTCAGCGGCTTGCAGGCCGTCGAGCACGGCCACTTCCCAGCCCATCTGCGCCAGCCACGAAGCGCTCATGTTGGCGCGTGTACCGTCGTCATCGATCAGCACCAGGCGCGCGCCGCGCACACTGGCGATGTGGTCGGTTTCCTGCACCAGCTGCCCGCCCGGGGCCGAGCGCGAGCCCGGCAGGTGGCCGGCGGCGAATTCCTCCGGCGTGCGCACGTCGAGCAGGTAGGTGGTGCGCCGAGCGTCGGCCTGCCAGGCGGCGAGGCCGGGTTTGTCCTGGCGCCACACGCCGGCCTGGTTGGCGACGTCACGGGCGGCGCGGGCGGCCTGTTCGCGGTTGCCGGCACTGGTTTGCGGGAAGCGTTGCGACTGGCCGTGGGCCAGAGCCTGGCCGGCCAAAGTCCAGCCGATGGTGCCGTTGCGCAGGGCGGCCACCGGGTTGGGGATGCCGGCGTTGACCAGCGACTGGGTGCCGATGATGCTGCGGGTGCGCCCGGCGCAGTTGACGATCACCTGGGTGGCGGGGTTCGGCGCCAATTCGGCGACCCGCAGCACCAGCTCGGCGCCCGGCACGCTGACGCCACCGGGAATGCTCATGGTCTGGTATTCGTCGAAGCGGCGGGCGTCAAGCACTACCACGTCGGCCTTGGCGTCCAGCAGCGCCTGCACTTCTTCGGCCGCCAGCGAAGGCGTGTGGCGCTGGCTTTCCACCAGTTCGCCGAAGGCCTTGCTCGGCACGTTGACGTCGCGGAACAGTTCGCCGCCGGCTTTGCGCCAGCCGCCGAGGCCGCCTTCCAGCAGGGCCACATCGGTGTAGCCCAGCGCTTGCAGGCGCTGGGCGGCCAAAGGCGCCAAGCCTTCGCCATCGTCATACACGGTGACTGCGGTATCGCGCCGCGGGATGCGCGCGTACACCTCCAGCTCCAGTTTCGACAGCGGGATATTGGCGGCGAACAGCGGGTGTTCTTCGGCGAACGGCGCTTCCTCGCGCACGTCGAGCAGGGCCAGTTCCTGGCGGGCCAGCAGGGCCTGGCGGATGTTTGCGTAGCTGCGGGTTGCGGTCATTGGGCGGAGATCTCTTTGGACAGGTCCCAGATATTGGGCAGGGAAGTGTTGGAGTAGCCGGAGATAAACGGTTTTTCGACGCCGTCTTCGCTGTACACCGCGCGTTTCACCGCGCCGATGTTGGCACCGTAGACGTGGATGCTGATCGACACCTGGTCGCTGAAGGCGTTGCTGACCTGGTGGATGTCGCCCACGCGTGGCGACACGGCTTCAACCTGGCCGGGATCGAGGCGGATGGGTTCGCCTTCGGCCTGCAGGGTGCCGTCCTCTTGGCGGGCGAAGCCTTGCGAGTATTCCGCGCCGCGCAGCATGCCGATCAGGCCCCACACGCGGTGGTCGTGCACCGGCGTGCGCTGGCCCGGGCCCCAGACGAAGCTGACGATGGAGAAGCGCTGGCGCGAATCGCTGTGCAACAGGAATTGCTGGTAGCGCTCGGGGCTGGGCACGGCCAGTTCGGCGGGCAGCCAGTCGTCATGGCGCACGAGGTTGCCAAGCAGGGCGGCGCCTTGGTCGAGCACCGTGGCTTCATCGGGATGCTGGTCGAGCAGCTCGGCTAGGTTGCCGATGAAGTCGCGCAGGCGGTCGAGGCGCAGGGGGGCAGTCATGAGGGTCGGCTCGGTCAAGGTTCAAGGGCCACCCTAGCAACCGCCGGCAGGTTCTCAAAATGCAAAATAATCATAAGCTAATGCTTTTGTTATGATCTTTTGTGTTTATAAAGCAGTTTGTCCATTCTGCGGATTGCGCATATTAGGTTATATCCAAATCGAATTTCACATCGCTGCAGATGTTGTTTAGCTTATAAGCACATTCGGCTCAAGGGGTTTTACCCCTTGCCCCAGCGCCACGAGACTGCACGAGCGGACCGGACGCCTCGCAAGCCTTCCGCTGCTTCTGGAGATTCCCGTGCGTACATTTCTGCAACTGGCCGCCGCCGCGCTGGCCGCTTCCATCAGCCTGGGCGCCAACGCCCTGACCTTGAACGTCGGCGACCAGAGCTACAACGCCCAGGCGGTGATGGATGCCGCCGGGGTGCTCAAGGACCTGCCGTATACCCTGGAGTGGAAGCAGTTCACTGCGGGCTCGCCGGTGGCCGAGGCCCTCAACGTCGGCAGCCTGGATGTCGGCCTGCTGGGCGATGCGCCGGCGCTGTTCCTCGGTGCCTTGGGGGCGCCGATCAAGGTGGTCGCCATCGGCCAGCAGAGCCTGGACGGCGTGGCCATCCTGGTGCGCAAGGATTCGCCGATCAAGACCGTCGCCGATATCCGCGGCAAGCGCGTGGCGATCTGGAAGGGCTCATGGAGCCAGCAGTTGCTGTTCAGCGCCCTGGACCAGGCCGGCGTGCCCCGCGATGCCGTGGACGTTCGCTACCTCAGCGCGCTGGACGCCTCCCACGCGCTGGACGGCGGTTCGGTGGACGTGATTGCCACCTGGGAACCCTATGTCACCCAGCAGGAGCGCCAAGGCGCGCGCGTGCTGACCACGGCCAAGGGGTTGATCCCGGCCCAGAGCTTCGTGGTCGCCAACGCCCATTCGCTGGAAGAGAAACACGCCGCCATCGACGATTTCCTCCAGCGCCTGCGCAAGGCCCGCGAGTGGTCGGTCAGCTCCCCGGCGCACACCGAAGCCTACGCCGACGCCTGGGCCGAGCGCACCCGCGCCGACCGCGAAATCGCCCGCGCCTGGTTTGCCCGGGCGCAGACCGACCTCGGCCCCGTGCGTGAACAGAACATCGCCGACGCCCAACGCACCGTCGACTTCTTCAGTGGCCTGGGCCTGGTCAAGGCCTATTCGGCGGCGAGCCTGTTCGACCGCTCGTTCAATGCCGCCGTGCAGCCAGCCGACGCGCAAACCGCGCGCTGATCCGCCTTCGAGCCACCGTGACTTTCGCAAGGACTCTTCCAATGAGCCAACGACAACTCAAACTCGGCGCCCTGACCATGGGCGTCGGTGGCCCCGGCCGCCACAACCTGTGGCTGGACCCGGAGCTTCCCAGTGATGCCAGCGTCAATATCGACTGGTATATCGATATCGCCCGCCAGGCCGAAGCCGCCTGTTTCGACCTGGTGTTCATCGTCGACAGCCAGTTCATCACGCCCGCTTCGCCGCCCCATTACCTCAACCGGCTGGAACCGCTGACGCTGCTGTCGGCGCTGGCGGTGACCACGCGGCATATCGGCCTGGTAGGGACGCTGACCACCTCCTACAACGAACCGTTCAACGTTGCCCGGCGGCTGGCCTCGCTGGACTTGATCAGCAAGGGCCGTGCTGGCTGGAACGTGGTCACCAGCGGCGACGCCGGCACTGCGGGCAATTACGGCCGCGACGAGCACTACGATTACGACACCCGCTACGCCCGCGCCGAAGAGCACGTGGGCGTGGTGCAGGGCCTGTGGCAATCCTGGGAAGACGACGCCTTCGTGCGCGACCGTAGCACTGGCCGCTATTTCGACCCGGCCAAGCTGCATGCGCTGAACCACAAGGGCGAGCACTTTGCCGTGGTCGGGCCGCTGAATATTCAGCGCTCGCCCCAGGGCCAGCCGGTGATTTTCCAGGCCGGCGATTCCGAGCAGGGGCGCGAGTTGGGCGCGGCAATCGCCGACGTGGTGTTTACCCATGCGCCGAGCCTGGAGCAGGGGCAGGCGTTCTATCGCGAGATCAAGGAACGGGCCCAGCGCCATGGCCGCGACCCCGAGCAGGTGCTGGTACTGCCGGGCGCGGAGATTTTTATCGGCGATACCGACGAGCAGGCCCAGGAGATCGAGCGTGAGCACCACCGCGCCGATCACAGTTTCGAGCAGGCCCTGCTGGAGTTCGGGCGTTCGTTTGGCTGGCATGATTTCAGCCAGTACGACCTGGATGCGCCGTTTCCAGCCGAGGCACTGGAGTTTGCCCGCAGCAGTTTCTTCACCGTGGCCAAGCGCATTACCGACCGGGCCGTGAGCGAAAACCTCAGCCTGCGCGAGGCGGTGCAGGCGTCACGGCAATTGCGGCCGGGCGCCTTTGTGGGGACCGCGCACACCGTGGCGGCGAAGATGACCGAATGGTTCGAGGCGCGGGCGCTGGATGGCTTCAATATCTACATCGGCCACCCCGGGCAGTTCAAGCGCTTCACCCAGGAAGTGGTGCCGCTGCTGCAGGCGCGTGGGGTGTATCGCACCGCTTACCCGGGCACCACGTTGCGCGAAACCCTGGGGCTGGAGATCCCCCGTAGCGCTCACGCCGGCTAGCTTATTCGTCCTGGCGCCGGGTGTAGTGCAGCAGCCGGTCGGTCTCGGTTTTCACCACCCGGTAGCACTCGCAACTCAGGCGCTCCAGGCGCGGCCGGTCGAGCACGGTGATATGCCCGCGGCTGTACTCGATCACGCCCTGGCGCTGCAGTTTGCCCGCCGCCTCGGTGACGCCCTCGCGGCGTACGCCGAGCATGTTGGCGATCAGCTCCTGGGTCATCTGCAACTGGTTGCCGTGGAGGCGGTCGAGGGACAGCAGCAGCCAGCGGCACAGCTGCTGGTCGATGCTGTGATGGCGGTTGCACAGGGCCGTTTGCGACATCTGCGTGATCAGCGCCTGGGTGTAGCGCAGCATCAACAGCAGCAAGTCGCCGTGGCGGTTGAATTCCCTCTTGAGCTTCTGTCCGGGCAGGCGAAAGGCACTGCCGGCGCTTTGCACCACGGCGCGGCTGGAGGTGCTCTCGCCCCCCATGAACAGGGCGATGCCCACCAGCCCTTCGTTGCCGACCACGGCGATTTCCGCCGAGGCGCCGTTCTCGGTCACGTGCAGCAGCGAGACGATGGCGTCGGTAGGAAAGTACACGTGGCGCAAGGTATCGCCGGGCTCGTACAACACTTCGCCCAAGGCCAGCGCAATCGGCTCCAGATGCGCCACCAAGCGCTTGAGTTCGTCACCCGGCAGCGCGGCCAGCAAGTGGTTGTGATGGGGTTCGGGTGACGCGTGCATGGTCGATAACCTGAGGGGTGCGCCGGCCTCAGGCTACTCCGCTGCGGGCCGGCGCGGGGAAACATTCGCTACGGGCCGATGGCAGGTTCGATGCTCAGCGCTTGCCGGGTGGGAATCTGGCTTCGGCATTCGACGGTGATCCAGTGCTCGCGCCCGTCATCCAGCAGCTCTACCTGGTTGTTGGGCAGTAACTGGCCGTCGCGCAGCAGGGTGGTGACCTGGCCGCTGCCGCGGCGGATGTCGAAGTGGTACAGCGCCGTGCCGAAGCGGTAGTGCAGCTTGAAACCCGGCCAGTCGCCGGGCAGCAGTGGCTCGATCTGCAGGCTGGTGCCATGGCGCCGCACCCCCAGCAGCGATTCCACGCACAGCCGGTACATCCAGCCCGCCGAGCCGGTGTACCAGGTCCAGCCGCCGCGCCCGGCGTGGGGGGCGGTGCCATAGACGTCGGCGGCCATTACGTAGGGCTCGACCTTGTAGGTGTCGATGCGCGCGGCGTTGTCGGCGCTGGCAGGGTTGATCAAGTCGAGCAGTTGCCAGGCCTTGGCGCGTTCGCCAAGTTGCGCAAAGGCCATGGCCGCCCAAACGGCGGCGTGGGTGTATTGCCCGCCGTTTTCCCGCACGCCGGGCAGGTAGCCCTTGATGTAGCCGGGCTCCAGCACGCCTTTGTCGAACGGCGGGTCGAGCAGCAGCACGGCGTGGATATCGGCCCGCACCAGGTGCTGGTCCAGGGCCTGCATGGCCTGGCGCTGGCGTTGCGGGGTGCCCACGGCGGCCAGCACCGCCCAGCTCTGGGCGATGGAGTCGATGCGGCATTCGTCGTTGCTGGCCGAACCCAAGGGTTGGCCGGCGTCGAACCAGGCCCGGCGGTACCAGGCGCCATCCCAGCCGTGCAGTTCGAGGCGGTCACGCAAGGCCCCCGCCTGCTGCTGGCAACGCGCGGCGAAGCGCTGCTGGCCGTGGCGCGCGGCCAAGGGTGCGAAGCCTTCCATCACCTGGCAGGCGAAGAAGCCCAGCCATACGCTTTCACCACGGCCCAGGTGGCCGACGCGATTCATGCCGTCGTTCCAGTCGCCACAGCCCATCAGCGGCAGCCCGTGCTCGCCGCGCGGCAAGCTGTGCTCGATGGCGCGCTTGCAGTGGTGGAACAGGCTTTCCTGCGGCGCGGCGATGCCGGGCAGGTCGTAGTAGGACTCTTCACCCGCCCCCAGGGCGCGGCCTTCCAGGTAGCCGACCGGGGTGTCGAGCACGGCAACATCGCCGGTGGTTTCGATATAGCGCGTGGTGGCGGCCACCAGCCAGAGGAAATCGTCGGAGCAGGCGGTGCGCACGCCGCGGTTCAGCGGCGGGTGCCACCAATGCTGCACGTCGCCTTCGAGGTACTGGTGGGCCGCGCACAGCAGCAGGTGCCGGCGCACGCTGGCGGGGTCGGCGTGGACCATGGCCATGGCGTCCTGCAGCTGGTCACGAAAGCCGATGGCACCGCCCGATTGGTAGAAACCGCTGCGGCCGAGGAAGCGGCAGGCGATCACCTGATACATCAGCCAGCCGTTGACCATCACGTCGAGGGCGGGCATCGGCGTTTCGATGCTGACCGCGCCGAGCAGGGTGCGCCAATGCTCGCGCACCTTCTGCAGCTCGACCGCGGCGGTCTGCACCCCACGGTAGCGTTGCACCAGCTGGGTCGCGGCGTTGCTGGATTGCGCGGCGCCCAGGCGCAGGATCACTTCGTGCTGCTCATCCACCGCCAGCGGCACGCCGACTTGCAGCGCCGCGCAGGGGTCGAGGCCGCCGCCGATGCGCCCCGACAGCCCAGCATGGGTCATGGCCGCCGGGTGCTTGAGGGTGCCGTTGCGGCCGATGAATTCGGTGCGGTCGCCGGTAATGCCGTGGTCCAGGCTGTCGGTGTCGAAGAACGCCACACGTTCGCTGAACTCTACCGAGTAGGCGTTGCGGGCCAGCAGCGCGCCGCTGACGGCATCGGCCTGGGTGACCAGGTGCATCGCCGACTTGCTGCGCAGGTCGCCCAGCACCCATTCCACATAGCCGGTGACGCTCAAGCGGCGGTTGCGACCCGAGCGGTTGCGCAGCAACAGGCGCGAGAACTTGATGGGCGCGTCCAGCGCCACGTATACCCATAGCTCGCTGTCGATGCCGTCTTCGCTGTGCTCGAAGACGGTGTAACCGAAGCCATGGCGCGTGCGGTAGGGGCCCTTGCCGGGGCAGGGCTGGGGGGTGGGTGACCAGAAGTGGCCGGTGTCTTCGTCGCGCAGGTAGATGACTTCGCCGCTGGGGTCGCTGACCGGGTCGTTGTGCCAGGGCGTAAGGCGAAATTCATGGGCGTTCTCGGCCCAGGTGTAGGCGCTGCCGCTTTGCGAGACCACACTGCCCAGGTACGGGTTGGCGATCACGTTGACCCAGGGCGCCGGGGTCGGGCTGGCGGCGCTGGCGTGGATTACATATTCGTTGCCATCGGCGCTGAAGCCGCCGTAGGCGTTGCCCAGCAGCAGCGGCGCCGTGGCGGCTGGCGGCGGTGCCGGGGCGCGCAGGTAGCGCTGGCTGGGCACGAAGGGGGCATGCACGGCGGCGACGCGGCGGCGGTGGATCTGTTCGGCCAGGGTGCCCTGGCCCTCGCGCAGCACCAGGCGTGCCACCGAGAGAATCAGGGTGCGGTCTTCGCTGGACAGCTGCTGCGCCGGGCGCACGAAGATGCCGCCGGGGCGGTCCAGCAGGCTGGCTTCGCTGCCGGAGGTGATCATGCCCATGATCGCGTCCTGCAGTTGCTGGCGGTACCCGGCCTGGTCTTCGTTCCAGATCAGCAGGTCGGCCACCAGGCCTTTCTGCCGCCAATAGGCGTGGGCCTGGATCATCTGCCGTACCGATTCGATGTTGTCGAGGCTGGCGATCTGCAGCAGCACGATCGGCAGGTCGCCGGAAATCGCCTGGCCCCACAGGCCTGGCTGGTTGCGCCGGTTGGCCAGCAGTACGCTGCTGTCGGCGCGCAAGGCGGCGTTGGCGTAGAGCAGCGACGAGGCCATCTGCTCGAACAGGCGCGCGTCGGCCACCGAGGCGTTGAGCTGGCGCAGCAATACCTGGCTGTGGGTCCAGGACAGGTCGAACACGCGGTCGGCGAGGTGGCGGTCGCGGTATTTGTTGATCAGGTGCAGGCACTCGTCGCGGCTGTGGGCGACGCCGGTCACCAGGTCGATGGTCGCTTTCTGTCCCGGCTGCAGGGTCAGGCGGCAACGGATCGCGACGATCGGGTCGAGCACCGCACCCGCCGTGCCAGACAGTTGCTGGCAGTCAGGGTCGAGGGCCGCTGGCGCCTGCGGGGTGCGGCCGCGGCCGAGAAAGCGCGCGCGGTCGGTTTCGTAGGAGATGGCTTCAAGGTCCGCGCCGTGGGCGGCCAGCAGGTGGCACAGCCAGGGCGTGGCTTCGTCGCTGGCCCGCGGCCGGCGGCTGCAGACGATGGCTTGCAGGGCGGGCAGCAGTTCGGTTTGCACGAACAGTTTGCTGAAAGCCGGGTGCATGGCGTCGTTGCTGGGGGCGGTGAGCACCACTTCGGCGTAGCTGGTGACTTCCACCTGGCGGGCCACGGCGGCGCGGTTGGTGATGTGCAGGCGGCGCAGTTCGATGTCGTCTTCCGGCGACACGACGATTTCCATGTGGGTGTCGAAATCCAGCTCGCGTGCGCGGAATTCAGCGCGGGCGTCGCCGAAGATGGCTTCGTGGCTTTCGGTGCGGCGCAAGGTTGGCTGGTAGGCGGCCGACCATACGCTTTGGCTTTGTACGTCGCGCAGGTAGCAGAACTGCCCCCAGTGGTCGCGCGTGGTGTCTTCCTGCCAACGGGTCACGGCCATGTCTTCACAGCGGCTGTAGCCACCGCCGCCGGTGGTGAGCATCACGTGGTAGCGGCCGTTGGACAGCAGCTGCACGGCGGGGCGCTTGCGGCCCGGGTCGGCGAAGACCCGCAGGCCGTTGTCGTGGCCGGCGGCGGTTTCGCCGAACAGCGGCGACTGGGTGCTTTGCAGGTAGGGCGCCGAGGCTTTTGGCACCCGTTCCTGCAACAGCAGCAGCGCCGACTGCAGCACCGGGTCGCTGGCGAAGCGCCGTTGCATTGGCTGGCCGAGCAGCACGCTGTTGAGCGCCAGCAGGCTCATGCCCTGGTGATGGGCCATGAACGATTGCACCACCGCCTGGGGTTGGCCGGGGGGCAGCCGCGCTTCGCTATAGTCCACGGCTTCATACAGCCCGTAGCGGCCGGCGCAGCCTTGCTGGGCCAGGCGCTGCAGGTTCTTGCTGGCGGCTTGCGGGTCGACCATCAGCGCCAGCACGCTGGCGTAGGGCGCGACCACGCGGTCGTCGCCCAGCCCACGCTTGAGGCCCAGGCCCGGCACGCCGAAGGCGCGGTATTGATAGTTGAACTGGGCGTCGAGGCTGTAATAGCCCGATTCCGACACGCCCCAGGGAATGCCAAGGCTGTGGCCGAGGGCGATCTGCACGGCCACGGCCGAGTGGCAGGTCTGGTCGAGCAGGCTACCCGGGTAGTGCGGCATCACGAGCATGGGCATCAGGTATTCGAACATCGAGCCGGTCCATGACAGCAGGGTCGGCACCCCGGCGTTTTCACCCAGCAGGCGGCCGAGGGTGAACCAGGCGCGTTGCGGAATCTGCCCTTGGGCGATGGCGACGAAGTGGGTGAGGCGCACCTCCGAGGCCAGCAGGTCGTAATAGCCGCTGTCGAGGCGCCGTTCTTCGGTGTTGTAGCCGATCACGAAGAGGTCGCGCTGGCGGTCGTAGAGCAGCCCGAAGTCCATTTGCGCAAGGGTTTCGGCGAGGCTGCACAGGCGCGCCAAGGTGGCCATGCGCGCGAGGGCGGCGGCGCGCACTGTGTCGATTCTGGCGTGGTGCTCCACGGCCCAGTCGCCGTTTTTCAGGCTGGCCAGGTCGCGCAGGCTGTAGGGCTGCGCGGCAACGGCGCCGAGGGGCAAGGGCAGGCGCCAGCGCACCAGTTCGGCGTTCCAGTCGCGGCATTGGCCGCAGAAGGCGGCTTGCCAGTAGCGCGCTTCGTCGTCGACGCCGAACAGTTGGCCGGCCACTTGCGCGCTGGCGGTGCGCAGCAGGTCAAGCAGGGCCTGGGTGTCGAGGGTTGGGGTGAGTTGGCGCTGCAGCGCTGCCAGGGGCGTCGGGTCGGCGAGGCTGGCGCACAGGGTGGCGAGGGTATCGCGCAGCCCGCCGATGATTTCGGCGCCGACCACGGGCCGCTCCGGCAGCTGCGCCAGCCCGGTCCGCAGGGTCAGCAGCAGGCCAGCGAGGTTGCCGCTGTCGACGGTGGAGAGGTAGCGCGGGTGCAGGGGCTGGCAAGTTTGCGTGTCGTACCAGTTGAAGAAATGCTGCTGGTGGCGCTCAAGGGCGTTCATGCTGTCCAGGGAGGCGCCCAGGCGTTGCAGCAGGCGCTCGCTGCTCAGGTAGCCGAAGTCATGGGCGGCCAGGTGGGCGAGCAGGGCCATGCCCATGTTGGTGGGCGAGGTGCGGTGGGCGACCGCTGCCTTGGGTTCTTCCTGGATATTGTCGGGTGGCAGCCAGTGGTCCTGGGGGCCGACGGTGTCTTCGAAGAAGGCCCAGGTGCGGCGCGCCAGGATGTGCAGGAAGGTCAGGGCGGCGGACGACGGTGCGAACGCCGCGGGGGCCGCCGCCGCGCTCAGCCGCCAGGCCACCCAGGGGCCGGCCAGCCAGGCCAGCAGCACGGGGCTGGCGACCAGCAAGGTCAATGGGCTGCCGTACAGAAGGGCGGCGCTGGCCAGGGCGCACAGGGGGTTGAAGACCATCTGCCGGTAGAGGGTGGCCGGGCCATCGCGCTTCGCGCGCTCGGCTTCCCGGGACGGTTGCCACTGCAGCAACAGCCGTTTGCTGACGGCCATGCGCCACAGCGAGCGCAGCATGGCGTCGGTGCTGTAGTGCATTTCGAAGGGCAGCCAGGCGAGGGTCAAGGCGGCGCGGGTAAGGTCTTGCAGCAGGCTGGCGCCCAGGGCCGCGAGGTATTGGCGGTAGGGCACGTCGGGCGGCGGGCGCGGCAGTTCGCTGGCAGCGCGCAGCAGGGGTTGGATGACCAAGAGGGTGACCACTGCCAGGGTCCAGCCGAGCGCTGCGTCGCTGGCGAACCAGCCCCAGCCGAGAATCGCCAGCAGGGCCAGGGGTTCCAGGCTGCGGCGCAGGTTGTCGAGCATTTTCCAGCGCGCCATCACGCTGAGGCGGTTGCGTTGCCACTGGCCGTGGGCGTCCCGTGCCCAGGGCAGGGTCCAGGGCAGCAGTTGCCAGTCGCCGCGAATCCAGCGGTGGCGGCGTTTGACGTCGGCGCTGAAGTGGGCCGGGTAGCTTTCGAACAGTTGCACGTCGCTGAGCAGGCCGGAACGGGCGTGACAGCCTTCGATCAGGTCGTGGCTGAGGATCTGGTTGTCAGGCAGGCGGCCGTCGAGGGCCCGGCTGAAGGCGTCGACGTCGTAGATGCCCTTGCCGATGAAGGAGCCTTGCTGGAACAGGTCCTGGTAGACGTCGGAGACGGCGCGGGTGTACGGGTCGACGCCGGCATCGCTGCCGAACAGCTGGGCATAGGGCGAGCGGGTGGTGCTGGTCAGGCTGATGCCGACCCGCGGTTGCAGTAGCCCGTGGCCGGCGACGATGGCCTGGCTGGCAGCGCTGAAGATGGGCTGGTTGAGGGGGTGCATCATGGCGGCCACGCACTGGCGGGCGACGTCGCGGGGCAGCAGGGTGTCGGTGTCGAGGGTGAGGACGTAGCGCACGCTCAGCAGCGGGGTGATGTCGCCGACCAGGGTGCTGAAGTGTTCGCGCCCGTGGCCGCGCAGCAGGGCGTTGAGGTCGTTGAGCTTGCCGCGTTTGCGTTCGTGGCCCATCCAGGTGTGTTCGCCGGGGTTCCAGCGCCGTGGCCGGTGCAGCAGGAAGAAGCGGTCGCCGCTGCCGTCGGCGTATTGGCGGTTGAGTTCGGTGATGGCGTGGGTGGCCTGGGTCAGCAGTTTCGGGTCGCCGGGCAGTTCGGCCTGGGGGGCGTCGAGGAAGTCGCTGAGCAGGGCGAAGTACAGGTTGGCGTCGCGGTTGGCGAGGAAGCGCACCAGCAGGCCTTCGACCAGTTCCTCGACGTCGGCGGCGGTGGCGATCAGGCAGGGCACCACGACCAGGGTTCTGGCGCGGTCGGGGATGCCTTCGGCGTAGTCCATGCGCGGCAGGTGGCTGGGCGCGAGGCTCCAGGTGACCAGCCAGTCGATCAGGCTGAGGGCCAGGCGGCTGGTCATGATCAGGCAGGGGATGGCGAGCGCCAGCAGGCCCAGGGTGCCGAGGCCTTCGTGTTTGGCAGAAAGCAGCAGCGGCAGGGCGAAGAGCAGGGTCAGGGCGCCCGCCGGGGCCAGGTAGAAGGTCAGGGGCGAGCGCTGGATCAGGCGTTTCCAGCGTTCCGGCCAGGGTACCCGGGCGCCCAGTTGGCGTTCGAGGCTGGGCAGGCCGGCGCCGATCAGGTGGTAGCCGACGTGGCGGGCCAGGGGGGCTTGGGCCTGTGTTGCCGGTACGGCTTCGGCCAGGGCGATGGCCGCATGGGCGACTTCGGTTTCCGGGCGCTGGCTGCGGCGTGCCAGGCGCTCGATGACGTGGCGGTAGCTGTCGCGGGTGGCGAAGTCCATGGCCGGGTAAATGCCGGCGGGGTCGGTGGCGAGGGCGTGCTCGACGTGGCTCATGGTCTCGACGAAGTCTTGCCACTGGGTGGCCGAGAGCAGGCGCAGGCTGCCGATGCTGTTGCCGATGGAGACCTGGTCGGCGGCTTGTTGCTGGGCATCGAGTTGCACCTGGCGTTCGATGCTGGAACCGCTTTCGTTGAGGACTTGTTCGATCCAGGTGAGGGGCAGTGCCAGGGCGGCGCTCTGGCCTTGCAGGCGGCGCGTGAGTTCGGCGACGAAGGCAGCGGTCATGGGGGGCGCGGAGTGGGCCATGTCGGCGACGGTGAGGACGACGCTTTTGACGTCGCGTTCGGAGGTTTCGATCAGGCGCCCGGCCCATTCGTCGGCGAGGTCGCGGTCGGCGCCGTTGGCCATGACGCGGGAGGCGACGCGGCGCAGGTTTTCGATCAGGGCCAGGCGCAGCATGATGGGCACGGCCCAGAGTTCGCCGAGGGCCAGGGGCATGACGGTCTGGTAGGCGAGGATGAAGCGGCTGAGGCTTTGTTCGTCGACGCGGCCGTCGCCGTGGGAGATGGTTTCGAGGGCGATGTCGTAGACCCGCGGCAGGCCGGCGGAGGGGCCGCTGAGCAGGCGCGGCAGCTCGCGGCTGTAGCCTTTGGGCAGGTGGCTGCGGGCGGTGCGGATGTGGTCTTCGACGAGGAAGTAGTTGTCGAGCAGCCATTCCGCGGCGGGGGTGACGCGGCGGTTGTGGATTTGCGATTGCGCCAAGGCGGCGCAGCTGCGGTCGAGCAGGCGTTGGTTGTCGCCGAGGCGGCCGAGCAGGGCGTCGTGGGGTGAGAGCGGGCTGAGGCGGTGCTGGCTGGCGAGGGCGATACCGTGGGCGGCCATTTGTTCGGCGTTGAACAGTTCGGCGCGCAGTAGGGGTTCGTATTCGAACTTGAGGCGGGCCTTGGCGTTACGGTTCCATGACCCTGATGAACGTGCAAATACCCGCTGCGTGCGTGTCCATAGGTTGGTCATATATTCCCTGGGGTGACAGGCAGCCCGGCCGGGGCGCTGCTGTCTGGAGTAGGGCCGGGGCGGTGCCTTGTCGGCCGTGGCTTTGCACGGTCAGTGTGGGCTTTTCAGAGTTGGGCTGTCTGTGCGTTGGCGTACATAGCGCGGGGTGAAAAACGGCCGAAGGTGGTGGGCTCCGTTGCACGTTCGGCCGGATTAGCGCTTGGGGTTGGCGGTGCGCCGGGTTTTGCTGGGTGGCTGGCGACCGTGTGGCTCTGCTTCCGAGCCGGCCTTGGAGCCCCCGCCGGCCATTGGCCCTTCGCTGCGCTAAGGGTTCCCGCGCTCCGGCACGCTTCCGGGGGTCGCCACGAAGGGCCGTCCCTGGCCCATCGTGCCTAGGTCGGCATCCATGCCTCCCTCCCCCTACAGCGTGCCTCCACTTGGCCAGATGGCCAATTGGCGAGGACCTCAAGGCCAGCTCGGAAGCAGAGCTTCGAGGTGGGGGTGAATGGTTTAGGTGGGGTGGTTTTCCGTTGCGAATTGGCGGATGACTTCTTTGAAGTCGTCGTCTGCGGTGAAGCCGAGGCTTTTGGCGTATGTCGCTGTGAATGCTCCCGGCCAAGAGCTGACGATGCGTTCTATTGCGGGGTTGGGTTCGTGGCGGATTTTGCTGACCACTGCTTCGCCGGCCACGGTGCGCAGGGCTTCGATCATTTCGCCGACGCTGATGGATAAGCCTGGCAGGTTGATGACTCGGCCTTGGGTAAGTTGCTCGGCTGTCAGCTCGTGGCCGTGAATCAGGTTTTTGATCGCCAGCGCTGGTGAGAGCAACCACAGCTTGGTCGCCAGCGGCACTGGGCAGACGCTTTCCTGACCATTCAACGGTTCCCGAATGATTCCGCTGGCGAAGCTTGATGCCGCCATATTGGGCTTGCCCGGGCGTACCACGATGGTCGGCATGCGCAGGCTGCGGCCGTCGACGAAGCCGCGGCGGCTGTAGTCGGCGAGCAGCAGGTCGTTCATGGCTTTTTGGGTGCCGTAGGAGCTTTGCGGCGCCCAGACCTGCTGGTCTTCGACCTGGTCGGGCAGGTCGCCGCCGAATACGGCCACGGAGCTGGTCATGACCCAGCGCGGGCAGGTGCCGAGGGCACGGGCGCGTTCGAGCAACTGCTGGGTCGCGGTGAAGTTGACGCGCATGCCCAGTTCGAAGTCTTGCTCGGCCTGGCTGGAGACGATAGCGGCGAGGTGGAAGATGCTGTCGGTGTTGGCATCGACCAGCTGTTGCAGCACTTCGGGTTCGGCGAGGTCGCCGCACAGGGGCTGGACCCTGGGGTCGTCGATGCCCGTGAGGGGCACGACGTCGAAGGCGAGGATGCGCTGGATGGGCTGTTGCACGCCGTGGCGGTCGCTGAGACTGCCGCGTTGCAGCAGCGCTTCGATGAGGCGACGGCCAAGGAAGCCGGCGGCGCCGGTGACCAGTATGTTCATGGGGGGCTCCTAGTGGTTAACCAATTTGGCCGGGATGCGGAATATCAGCAGGGCGCCGAGGATAAGGGCGCCGGCCATGACGCACATGCCGATGGTGGTGCTGTGGGTGAGGTCCTTGAGGTAGCCCATGAGGTAGGGCGAGGCGAAGCCGGCGAGGTTGCCGCAGGAGTTGATGAGGGCAATGCCCGCGGCCGCGGCCGTGCCGCCGAGGAAGGCCGTGGGCAGGCTCCAGAACAGCGGCAGGGTGCTGAGCGCGCCCATGGCGCCGAGCGTGAGGCCAATCATGGAGACGGTGAAGTTGTCGCTCCAGAAGGTGGAGATGAGCAGGCCGACGGCGCCGAGGATGGCGGTGAATGCCAGGTGCCAGCGGCGTTCGCGCAGGCGGTCGGCGCTGCGGGAGATCAACAGCATGGTGACGACGGCGGCGCCGTAGGGGATGGCGCTGAGCAGGCCGACGTGGAGGATGTCGGTGGCGCCGGCTTGGCGGATCAGGGTGGGTAGCCAGAAGCCGACGGTGTAGAAGCCGGCAATCAGGCAGAAGTAGATGGCGGTGAGCAGCCAGATGCGCGGTTGGCGGAACACTTCGCGCACGCTGTGGGCTTGCTGGTGGCTGGCTTCGGCATCGATGTTGCGTTGCAGCAGGGCTTTTTCTTCGCGGTTGAGCCAGCCGGCGTGGGCGATGCGGTCGCTGAGGCAGAAGATCACGAGGATGCCGATGGCGATGGAGGGCAGCCCTTCCAGGAAGAACAGCCATTGCCAGCCGGCGTAGCCGTGGTTGCCGTTGAAGGCTTCCATGATCCAGCCCGACAGGGGCGCGCCGACCAGGCCGGAGAGGGGCACGGCGCTGGCGAACAGGGCGAACATCTTGCCGCGGCGGTGGGCGGGGAACCAGTACGAGAGGTAGAGGATGACGCCGGGGTAGAAGCCGGCTTCAGCCAGGCCCAGGAGGAAACGCATGATGTAGAACGACATGGGCGTGCTGACGAAGGCCATGCACGAGGAAATGATGCCCCAGCTGATCATGATGCGGGCGATCCACAGACGCGCGCCGACTTTGTGGAGGATGAGGTTACTGGGAATTTCGACCAGGAAGTAGGCGATGAAGAAGATGCCGGCGCCGAGGCCGAACACGGCTTCGGAGAAGTGCAGGTCGTCGGACATTTGCAGTTTGGCGAAGCCGACGTTGACCCGGTCGAGGTAGGCCACCAGGTAGCACATCAGCAGTAGCGGCAGTATGTGCCAGGCGGCTTTGCGGTATGCCGCGTTTTCGGAGACCTCGACAGACGTGCCGAGGGCGTCGTGAGTCAGTGAATCACTCATGGTGTGCCCATCCCTTTGTTTTTATCGTTGGGTGTTATGTGTGGCGTCGAACAGCGAATCGGCGTGCTATAACGAATATCATAATACGTCATACGAATTCAAGATGTGTGATGGGGAGGACGTTGCGACGCAAATGCAGTAACGTTGATTTTTTTGAATTTCCGAGATTGTCATGCCCAGCGCCGACCGCCCCGCCACCCATACCCTCAAGGACGCCCGCAAGGGCACCCTGGCTGACCAGGTGACGGCCGCGTTGAAGGCCCATATCGCCGGCGGCGAGACCTTGCCGGGCTCGCGCTTGCCCACCGAACCGGTGCTGTCGGAACGCTATGGGGTGAGCCGCACGGTGATTCGCGAGGCGATTTCCCGGCTGAAGTCGGCGGGGCTGGTGGAGGTGCGCCAAGGCAGCGGCACGGTGGTGAGCGAAGGGGCGCCGATCAAGGCGTTCACGATCGACCTGGACGTTCGCGGTTCGATCGAGGCGGTGCTGCGGGTCACCGAATTGCGCCGCGGGATCGAGGGCGAGGCGGCGGCCTTGGCGGCGCAGCGGCATACGGCGGTTGAGTTGCAGGCTATCGAGCAGGCGCTCAAGGCGATCGATGTGGCCGAGCATGAGGGGCGCGATGGCGTGGAGGAGGACCTGGCCTTTCACTTGTCGATCTCTCACGCCACCGGCAACCCGCTGTATCCATCGTTGCATGCGTTCATTGCGCAATACGTGAAGGAGGCCATTCGCATCACCCGTTCCAACGAGGAGCGCCGCCGGGATATGGCCAAGAACGTGCGGGTCGAGCACTTCGCGGTGTATGCGGCGATTGCCAAGGGTGACGCCGAGGGCGCGCGGCAGGCGGCCTTGACCCATATCAACAATGCGGTGGAACGCTTGAAAAGTGCCGATCCGGCGTTCTGGAGCTCCCGACACGAGGAAGTCGCGCGATGAATATCCATACCATTGTCCTCATCGCGCTGCTGACGCTGGTGGCTGGCAGCGCGCACGCCGCCATGCGCTGCGGCACCGGCTTGATCGACGTGGGCGACAAGATCGGCAAGGTCCAGGAAAAGTGCGGCATGCCGGTCGCCGAGCAAAGCCAGGGGCCGACCTCGCAGTATGGCGCGGTGCGCATCACGGTGTGGGTGTATGGGCCGGACGGCGGCGGTTATCGCTACCTGCGGTTCGTCGATGCCAACCTGGTGGAGATCGAGCTGCGCCGCGAAGCCCCGACGGGGCGGCTGTTGCCGTGGAAATGAGTGCGTCGCCATGGCACGCCGGGCTTCTTCGACAGAGTGCGACTATCGACGCCCAAGGCTACGGCTATTAGTCACCTTCGCCTTGTGCGTCTAGTCTTACTCCCCGCCAGCATCAGCCGGCCCTCGATGAGACCTGATACAAGAAGAGAAGGGTAGAGACGCCATGTCCACAGAATCGAAGTGCCCATTCAACCATGCCGCGGGTGGCGGGACCACCAACCGCGACTGGTGGCCCGACCAACTGAACCTGAAGATCCTCCACCAGCATTCGTCGCTGTCCGATCCCATGGACCCCGGCTTCAATTATGCCGAGGCCTTCGGCAAGCTCGACCTGGCAGCGGTGAAGGCCGACCTGCTGAAGGTGATGACCGACTCCCAGCCTTGGTGGCCGGCCGACTTCGGCCACTATGGCCCGCTGTTCATTCGTATGGCCTGGCACAGCGCTGGCACCTACCGCACTGGCGATGGCCGTGGCGGCGCCGGTTCGGGCCAGCAACGGTTCGCGCCGCTCAACAGCTGGCCCGACAACGTCAGCCTGGACAAGGCCCGCCGGCTGATCTGGCCGGTCAAGCAGAAGTATGGCCGCACTATTTCCTGGGCCGACCTGATCGTGCTCACCGGTAACGTCGCCCTCGAGTCGATGGGCTTCAAGACCTTCGGCTATGCCGGCGGCCGAGCCGACGTGTGGGAGCCGGACGAAGACGTGTACTGGGGCGAGGAAACCGTGTGGCTGGGCGGTCACGAGCGTTACGGCAAGGCCGAGCCGCCCGGTGACGGTGCGCTGGTAGCCGAACCCGCTCGCCACGGCAGCGAGGAATCCCGTACCGACCCTGCTGGCCGCGACCTGGAAAATCCTTTGGCGGCGGTGCAGATGGGCTTGATCTACGTCAACCCGGAAGGCCCGGAAGGCCATCCCGATCCAGTGGCGTCTGGCAAGGACATTCGCGAGACCTTCGGCCGCATGGCCATGAACGACGAAGAAACCGTGGCACTGATCGCCGGTGGCCACGCCTTCGGCAAGACCCACGGCGCCGGCCCCGCCGAAAACGTCGGTGCCGAGCCGGAGGCCGCTGGCCTGGAAGAGCAAGGCTTTGGCTGGCGCAACAGCTTCGGCACCGGGGTTGGCCCGCACGCCATCACCAGCGGCCTGGAAGTGACCTGGACCTCGACGCCCACCCGTTGGAGCAACGAGTACCTGGAGAACCTGTTCAATTTCGACTGGGAGCTGACCAAGAGCCCGGCCGGCGCGCACCAGTGGCAGCCAAAGAACAACGGCGGCGCCGGTACCGTGCCGGATGCGCACGATCCGGCCAAGCGCCGCGCGCCGACCATGCTCACCTCCGACCTGGCGCTGCGCTTCGACCCGGAATACGAGAAGATCGCCCGCCGTTTCAAGGACAACCCCGAGCAACTGGCCGACGCCTTCGCGCGCGCCTGGTACAAGCTCACCCACCGCGACATGGGCCCGCTGGCTCGCTACCTGGGGCCGGAAGTACCCAGTGAAGTGCTGCTGTGGCAGGACCCGATCCCCGCGGTAAACCACGCCCTGGTGGATGCCGCCGACATCGCGGCATTGAAAACCAAGGTGCTGGACTCAGGCCTGACGGTGTCGCAACTGGTGTCCACGGCCTGGGCCGCGGCCTCGACCTTCCGTGGCTCCGACAAGCGCGGTGGCGCCAACGGTGGCCGCTTGCGCTTGGCGCCGCAAAAGGATTGGCAGGTCAACCAGCCGGCGCAACTGGCCAGCGTGCTCACGACCCTCGAAAGCATTCAGGGCGAGTTCAATGCCGGCGGCAAGCAGATCTCCCTGGCCGACCTGATCGTGCTGGCCGGTTGCGCCGGTGTCGAGCAGGCCGCCAAGAACGCTGGCCACACGGGTGTGACCGTGCCGTTCACGCCTGGCCGCGCCGACGCTTCCCAGGAGAACACCGATGTCGAATCCTTCGGTTTCCTCGAACCTGCGGCGGACGGCTTCCGCAACTATCTGAAGCGCAAGTTCACGGTCTCGGCCGAAGCCTTGCTGATCGATAAGGCGCAGTTGCTGACCCTCAGCGCTCCCGAGTTGGCAGTGCTGCTGGGAGGCCTGCGGGTGCTCAAGACCAACTTCGACGGCAGCGCCCATGGCGTCTTCACCCAACGTCCGGAAGCCTTGACCAACGACTTCTTTGTGAACCTGCTGGACATGGGCACGCAGTGGAAGGCGGTGGACGCTGGGCAGGATGTGTTCGAAGGCCGCGATCGCACCACCGGCGCGGTGAAGTGGACGGGCACCCGGGTCGACCTGGTGTTCGGTTCGCACGCGCAGCTGCGGGCGATCTCCGAGGTGTATGGCAGTGGCGACGCGCAGGAGAAATTCGTGGGCGATTTCGTCAAGGCCTGGGACAAGGTGATGAACCTGGATCGTTTCGACCTGAAGTAACACCGCCGTAGTCACGCACGGGGTCGCCAGGCAACTGGCGGCCCCGTGTCGTTTCCGCCCGCTGGTCGCCAGCGCCGGCAGGATCTTTGAACGCCTTTGATTGGCTCGCAGTCATCAGCTTTGTAGCCTGAACCTAAGGCGCGTCGACAGCGCCGGGCGGGCCCGTTAGCCGATCCCCGTGGAGAGACCTTGATGAGCGACCTACCCGTTACCCGTGTGCCCAGCCCGTTGCCGTTTCAGCCCAGCTTCGAGCAGATTCCCGACGACGAGGCCGAAACCGCCAAGGAGCTGGCCGACACGCTGCACAGCATCATGGAGACCACCTTCAAGGATAACGGCCACGCCCACCGCAGCGTGCATGCCAAGAGCCACGGGCTGCTGAAAGGGCAGATCACCGTGCTCGACGGCCTGCCGCCGGCGTTGGCCCAAGGCGCGTTCGCCAAGCCGGGGACCCTGCCGCTGGTGCTGCGCTTTTCGACCAACCCGGGCGATGTGCTGGACGATAAAGTGTCGACGCCACGGGGGCTGGCGATCAAGATCGTCGGCGTCGAAGGCGAGCGGCTGCCGGGTAGCGAAGGCCAGGTCACCCAGGACTTCGTCATGCAGAACGCCAAGGCGTTCACCGCCGCCACGCCCAAGGATTTCCTCAAGACCCTCAAGCTGCTGGCCAAGACCACCGACAAGGTGCCCGGCCTGAAGAAGGCGCTGTCGGCAGTGCTACGGGGCGTGGAATCGACCCTCGAAGCCATGGGCGGTGAAAGCGGCACCCTCAAGAGCCTCGGCGGCCATCCGCAAACCCATATCCTGGGCGAGACGTTCTACAGCGTGGTGCCGTTTCTGTATGGGCCCTATTACGCCAAGCTGGCGTTCGTGCCCGTGGCCTCGACCCTGACCGCGCTGACCGGCCAGCACGTGGATTTCGGCGACAACCCGGACGGCCTGCGCGCCGCCGTGAGCGAGTATTTCAGTACCCTGGGCGGCGCCTGGGAAGTGCGCATCCAGCTGGCGACCGATATCGAGCAGATGCCCATCGAAGACGCTTCGGTGGTGTGGCCGGAGGATATGAGTCCCTATGTCACGGTAGCGCGGGTGGAGGTCGGGCCACAGCCTTCGTGGAGCGAGCAGGGCGTGCGCGAGATCGACGACGGCATGGCCTTCAGCCCCTGGCATGGCTTGCAGGCGCACCGTCCCCTCGGTGGTGTGATGCGCGTGCGCAAGCCGGCCTATGAGATGTCGTCGGGCTTTCGTGCCGAGCACAACGGCTGCCCGATGCACGAGCCGCGTTAAGCGCTTGCCGCGTCAGGCCAGCTGGTCGTGGCGCGGCACGGCGTGGGCCAGATCGTCTTTGCCGGGCTGCGCCCGCAGCAGCACCACCGGAATGGATTTCGCCGCCGGCACCTTGCTTCGTTCGGCGTGGTGCCACACTGGCACCAGGGCGTTGCACTCGGGGTAGTAGGCCGCCGCGCAGCCGCTGGGAATGTCGTAGGCGATGATTTGCAGCGGGCCGACTTCGCGCAGCACCTCCGGCTCGATGGCGGTGCGCACCGTGACCCAGTCGCCGGCGGCGTAGCCCAGGCGGGTGAGGTCGTTGCGGTTGAGGAAGATCACACTGCGGGTGCCTTTGACGCCGCGGAAACGGTCGTCGTAGCCATAGACCGTGGTGTTGAATTGATCGTTGCTGCGCAGCGTCATCAGTTGCAGCACATCGCGGCGAGTAGGGTCGGTGGCTACGTCATCATCTTCATCCAGCCCAGCCGGGCTCACGAACTGCGCCTTGCCCGAAGGGGTGGTCCACTGGCGCGCATAGGCACCCAGTGGGCGGTGGAAGCCGCCGGGCTCCCACATGCGCGTTTCCATGTCATGGAAAATGTCCGGGTAGGTCTCGGCGATGGCCGCGCGCACCAGCGCATAGTCGCGGCGCCAGGCGTCCCACGGGACAGTGTCCTGGCCGGCCAGGGTGGCTTGCGCGAGCCCTGCGATGATCGCCACCTCGGCGCGCAGCGCTTCGCTGGCCGGCTCGCTGGTGCCTTTCCAGCCATGCACGCAACCGGTGCTGTCTTCAGTGCTGTAGACCTGTTCCACGCCTTCCTGCACATCGGCTTCGATGCGGCCCAGGCAGGGCAGCAGCCAGCCATGCTGGCCGGGGAACAGGTGGGTGCGGTTGAGCTTGGTGGCGACCTGCACGTTGAGGGTCAGGCGCGACCAGGCGGGTTCCATGCGGTGGGTGTCGGGGATGGCGCGCAGGAAGTTGCCGCCCAGGCCGATAAAGCCCTTCACCGAACCGTCGAGCAGGCCCTTGCAGGCGTCCACCGTGGCCAGGCCCTTGTTGGGCGGCACCTCGATATTGAACTGCGCCTTGATCTTGTCCTTCGGCACCTTGGCCGGGTCTTCGGTGATGCCCACCGTGCGCTGGCCCTGCACGTTGGAGTGGCCGCGCACCGGGCAGATGCCGGCGCCGGCCTTGCCGATATTGCCGCGCAGCAGCAACAGGTTCACCAGCATCTGCACGTTCTGCACGCCGTGGCGGTGCTGGGTGATGCCCATGCCGTAGACCAGCATCACTCGCTCGCTGCGCGCGTACACCGTGGCCGCGGCTTCCATGGCGCTCCGGCTCAGGCCCGAGCGCTTTTCCAGCGCCGCCCAGGCGTGGCTGTCGACTTCGGCGAGGAACGCGTCCAGGCCTTCGGTGTGCTCGGCGATGAAGTCGTGGTCGAACACGGCTTTTGCGCCCGCGCTGACGGAGGCGCGTTCCATCGCTAGCAGCGCTTTGGCGATGCCCATCACCGCCGCGGTGTCGCCGCCGATCGCGACTTGATGGTACTGGGTGCTGATCACGGTTGATTCCGGCCCAAGCATCTGCGTCGGCGACTGCGGGTTGACGAAGCGCTCCAGCCCGCGTTCGCGGATCGGGTTGAAGCTGATGATCGGCACCTCGCGCTTGCGCGCTGCCTGCAGCGGGTGAAGCATGCGCGGGCTGTTGCTGCCGACGTTCTGGCCGAAAAACAAGATGCAGTCAGTGTGCTCGAAATCCGCCAGGGTCACGGTGCCCACGGGCACGCCGATGCTTTCCTGCAGGCCGACCGAGGTGCTTTCGTGGCACATGTTGGAGCTGTCCGGCAGGTTGTTGGTGCCGTAGGCGCGGGCCAGCAACTGGTACATGAACGAGGCCTCCAGCGAGGCCCGGCCGGAGGCGTAGAACACCACACTGTCGGGCTCCAGCGCTTTGAGCTGTGCACCGATTTCGCGATAGGCCTCTTCCCAGGTCGTAGCCTGGTAGCGGTCGCTGGAAGCGTCGTAGCGCAAGGGGTGGGTGAGGCGGCCGTGGCGTTCCAGGGCATAGTCGGTCCAGTCGCGCAGCTCGCTGAGGCTATGCTGCTCGAAGAAGTCCGGCCCGGTTCGCAGCGCGGTGAGTTCCCAGGCCGTGGCCTTGGCGCCGTTCTCGCAGAACTCCAGGGCATGGGGATTGCCGGGCTTGGCCCAAGCGCAGCTGACGCAGGCGAAGCCCTTGGGTTTGTTCTGATGGAAGAGGGCGCTGGTGCCCTTGGCCAGGGCTTGCTGGCGCCACAGCACGTTCATCACCGAATGCGCCGACCCCCAGCCCCCGGCCGCGTGGGTGTAGGGGTGGTAGCGGGCGGCGGGGTGGATGATTTGCATGGGGGGTGAACCTCAGGAGTGCGCGGGGGGCCTGAAGTTACGACGTTGGGGGGATGGGGAAGGTTCGAATGAAATTTTGCGCAGGAGCGCCCTATCTGGCCGGGGGTGTCAGAAATTTTGTGTTCGGGCATAACATGAGCAAGAGGTGCATGTATGCCAACCAAAAAGAAACCCGAACTACGCAAGCTACCGAAAATCCCGAAGGAGCTGCTCGAGCAGTTCTCTGA
>Ga0308164_10000461_pt1 | contig 69781 bp, 50 predicted proteins | sample PhyTR2_FD_201031 | JGI IMG/M metagenome (GOLD analysis project Ga0308164, IMG submission 201031) | Phyllosphere microbial communities from UC Gill Tract Community Farm, Albany, California, United States - DLSLT.R2 | ecosystem: Host-associated > Plants > Phyllosphere > Unclassified | place: USA... | reverse complement strand
CTTTGGCGACTTTACGCAAAGCCGAGTTAGGCTTCTTAGGAGTGGTGGTGTACACACGGGTGCAAACACCGCGCTTTTGCGGGCTGTTTTCCAGCGCCGGCGATTTGCTTTTCACGGTCAGGGCGACGCGTGGATTGCGAATCAGTTGATTGATGGTTGGCATCGTTCTAAACCCAACTTAATAACAACGTGGACAACCCGGACGAAGTGTCCGGGGACGAATCTCAGTCTCGATTTACCGGGCATCGGAGGCGCACACAGCCAGTCTCTGGGACCAGCCGAAAACAGCGTATACGATGCGCAGACTAAATGGAGAACTCGCGAGTGTAGGGCAATTGACCTGAACAGTCAACATAAAGCGCAGAAAGATGTGGTAGCGCGGAAGCGCAGATTGACTTGCGAGCCGCCGCAAAAGCCGCCCGCGACGGCCGGAAACGCCTGATAATAGCGGACTTTCCAATTTATAGCTGCATCCATGCGATCCCTGTTGCGACTCCCTCCCCTGTTCGTGCTGGGCAGCTACCTGCTGCTGTCGCTGGTGCCGTGCGTGCCGTTGCTGCTGGGCCGGCCCGCGCCCGGGCTGGGCGCCATCCTCGGCCTCGAGGCGCTGCTGTGGATCGCGGTCTGGGGCGTGTTCCAGCGCCCCACCTGGTTCCACTGGCTGCTGCTGCCCGCCCTGCTCGGTCTGCCCACCGAGCTGTACCTGTTCCTGTATTACGGCCAGGGCATTTCCACCCACCACCTCGGCATCATCGCCGAGAGCAGCCCGGTGGAAGCGATGGAATTCCTCGGCAACAAGATCTGGCTGATGGCGGCCGTGTTGGTTGCCGTGCTGGCCTGGTGGGTAGCCGTGTTCATGGCCGCGCGCCGCAGCCCCGAGCTGGTCTGGCGCGGCAAAACCCGCTGGCTGGCCGTGCCGGCACTGGCTGCCCTGGCCGTGCTGGGCTGGCCCACGCCCACGCCGGTGTTCCAGCAGGCGCCGTTCACTTTTAATAACTTTGCCAATTCCTGGCCGTTTGGCCTGACCGCGCGCGGCGTCGATTTTTATAATGAGCGCCGCTACCTGGCCGAGCTGGGCAAGCGCAGCAGCAATTTTACGTTCAAGGCCCGCCAGGCCGCGCCCGATGGCGAGCCGGAAGTGGTGATCATGGTGCTCGGCGAATCGTCGCGCTACGACCGCTGGAGCATCAACGGCTACGCGCGCGCAACCACCCCGCTGCTGGCGGAAGAGCCCAACCTGGTGTCGCTCACCAATATGATCACGGCGGTCTCGGCCACGCGGCTGTCGGTGCCGGTGATCATTTCGCGCAAACCGGCAATGCAGAGCCTGAAAGCGGGGTTTTCGGAAAAATCGTTCCTCACCGCTTATAAGGAGGCCGGTTTCAAAACCTGGTGGTTGTCGAACCAGATCTCGTTCGGCGAGTTCGACACCCCGGTCTCGGTGTTTGCCAAGGAAGCGGACGTGATCCAGTTCATGAACCTGGGCAGTTTCAATAACCGCTCCAACTTCGACCAGATTTTGCTGGGGCCGCTGCAACAGGCGATGCACGACCCGGCGCCGAAAAAACTGATCGTGCTGCACACGCTGGGCAACCACTGGAACTACAGCCAGCGCTACCCGCAGGAATTCGACAAGTGGCAGCCGTCGCTGTTCGGCGTGGACAAGCCGGAACACACCGACGTCAAGATCAAGGTAGAACTGAACAACAGCTACGACAACTCGATCCTGTACACCGACTGGTTCCTGGCCCAGGTGATCGGCCAGCTCAAGCAAAGCGGCCAGCGTACCTCGATGCTGTACGTGGCCGACCACGGCCAGGTCTTATATGATGGCACCTGCGGCATCGCCTTCCACGGCCACAACACGCAATACGATTTTCATGTGCCGGCACTGGTGTGGTATTCCGACCAGTACCAGTCGCACTACCCGGACAAAATCAGGCAATTGAAGCGCCTGCGCAAGGCCAGGCTGGCAACCGAAAACGTGTTCCACAGCCTGCTCGATCTCGGCGACATCACCTACGGCGACCAGCACCTCGAGTGGAGTTTTTTAAACAAGCAGTTCAAGACCCACAAGCGCTACGTGGACAGCTATGGCTGGACCAACTACGACAACGCCACTTTTAAAGGCGACTGCCGCGAGGTGATCGACAAGGGCACGCCGCTCAAGCGAGAGAAGTAAGCGCCGGCGCCAGTTGCGGGTAACGGAATGCGAAGCCCGTGGCCAGCAGGTGCTGCGGTCCCACCCGCTGTCCCTCCAGCAGCAAATCGGCCTGCTCGCCCAGCGCCAGGCGCATCGGCCAGCCCGGCGTCGGCAAACCGTAAGGGCGGTGCAGCACCTTGGCCGCCACCCGGCTGAACTGCGCCTGCGTCATACTCTCGGGCGCAGTGAAGTTGTAGCTGCCGCCCTCCTCCGTGCGGCACAGGTGCGCCATGCCGGCGATCACGTCATCGACATGAATCCACGACTGCCACTGGCGTCCACCGCCGAGCGGCCCGCCCAGGCCCAGCCTGATCGGCAATAGCAGCATCGGCAGTGCACCCTGGCGCCCCAGCACCAGACCAAACCGCATGCACGCCACCGTCACGCCGTGGGCGGTGGCGCGCTGCGCCGCTTCTTCCCATTCGCGGCACAGGTCGGACATGAACACCGGCTGCGGCGGCGCCGATTCGGTCAGTACCGTATCATCCCCCTGCGGCTGCACGCCGTAGTAGCCGATGGCCGACCCCGAGAGCATCAGCGCCGGCTTGTGCTCGGCCTGCGCGATCCAGTCCACCACCCTGTCGGTCAGCGCCACCCGGCTCCGGCGCAAAGCCGCACGCCGCGCCGCGGTCCAGCGCCAACCGAGGATGCGCGCACCGGCCATGTTGATCACCACGTCGATGCGGCGCGAGGATGGCAGTTGGTCCATGCCGCCGATGCACTCGACGCGCCCCAGGCGCTCGTCGAACAACGACCTTGCCTTGGCCGGATCGCGCGTGAGCACCGTGACCTGCTGGCCGTCACGCAACAGCGCACGTACCAGTTGCTGGCCGATGAAGCCGGTGGCGCCGGTCACCAGGAAACTGCGCTTGTCGTTGCCGAACACCGGCGTTGCCGATTGCTCTTGGGTTGAATTGTTCATGATCGTCCTTTATCGTTGCCAACCTTGCCCATCAGCTTTGCCATCTTGCCGCCCACGGTCAACATGCGTTGCAGCGTGGCCGGGGGCAAGTGCTTGGTGTCGCCGTAGGCGGTGGTAAGCATTTCCATGAAGGCCAGCACCTGGTACATCTTGATCTTGGTGGCCTCTTCCAGCGCGGGATCGCTCTCGGCTTCCTGCGCGCATTCGCGCAAGACTGTGAGCGTGGGATCGATCTCGCGCTTCTTGCGTTCTTCGACGATGACGCGGAAGATTTCCCACACATCCTGCAAAGCCAGGAAATGGTCGCGGCGGTCGCCGGCCAGATGGGTCACGCGCACCAGGCCCCAGCTCTGCAATTCCTTGAGGCTGTTGCTCACGTTGGAGCGGGCCACGGTAAGCGTTTCGGCGATTTCCTCGGCGTGCAGCGGGCGGTTGACCAGGAATAGCAGCGCGTGGATTTGCGCTACCGTGCGGTTGACGCCCCAGCGGGTGCCCATCTCGCCCCAGTGCAAGATGTATTTCTGGATGGTTGGTGCGAGGGTCATACGGCGTCCTTTCTGTGATTTTTATTGGCGAATTGTTATTGGTTTATATGGGCTTGTGCACCATCAGCCAGTACACGACCATCAGCGCGCCAAAGGCGGGAAAGCCGAGCGCGGTCCAGATTTTTTCGTAGCGCCAGTAGCGGGCCGGCAGCGGCAGCAGGTTGCGCGCCGCGTCCCCCGCCATGTCGCGCATGCGCAATTGCAGCCATACCACCGGCAACCAGCACAGGCCGGCCAGCACGTACAAGGCGATCGACCACATGATCCAGCGCGAGTGCATCGGGTAGCCGGCCAGGTGGATCATCCAGAAACCGGACAGCGGCTGGATGATCACGGCCGGCGTGGTGAACCACCAGTCGGCGCGGGCGACGAGCCGGGTGACCACGGCCATCGCCTGCACATTGCCGCTGCGGTTCACGAAAAACATGTAGAAGGCGGTGCCGAAGCCGGTGCCCACCATCAGGGTGGCCGACAGAATGTGCAGCACTTTGACGGCAAAATATTCCATTATTTTTCTCCTTGATGGTGACGGGGACTGGCGCGCCACATCAACAACATCAGCGCCAGCACGGGCAGGTTCTTGGTCAACGGTCCGAACGGATGCAGCCAGAAATCGGGCAGGAATGCGCTGAGCATGGCGGTGTAACCGCCCACCAGCGCCAGCTGTGCCGCCCACAGCCAGCGGCGCGGCCGCAACAGCAGCAGCACGCCGATGGCGGCGTCGGTCACGCTGGCCGCCAGCAGCATCGGTTCCTGCCAGGCGGGGGGCACGCCGCAGGCGGCCAGCCAGGCACGGCTCTCGGCGTGGGGCCAGGCAAACCACGATACATACGCCGTGATCAGCCACATCAGCGCGATCGCCATCGTCACCAAGGGTGCGCCCCACGACCAGGCGGCCGTGATGCGCTGCGCTGGCCGGGCAAAGGTGACGGGATCGCGCAGTGGCCGACCGAGCAGCGCTTGCGCCGGGGCGGCATCGGCGGTGTTGGAACCGTCGGCGCTATGCTCGAGCATCAACAGCGACTCGGGCGTGAAGGCGGATGATGGCGCCAGCGCGGCCAAGTGCGCGGCCACGCGCGCTACCGGCGCCGGCAGCGACAGCACCAGGGCGGCAGGCGCCTGCATGCCGCGCCGCAGATCGGCCAGGTAGCCGGCAATGGTCATGGCGCGCGGGCCGACCACGGCCAGTTCGCGCGGCAGCGTGGCTTGCGTGGTCAGCAACCGCACGACCACATCGGCCAGGTCTGCCACATGAATAGGCTGCACCAGCGCCCGGTGGGCAGCAGGCAGCATTAGCACAGGCAAGGTGGCCAGCATGCGCAACAGCACGCTGCTGGCGCCGTCGTCACCATAGACCAGCGACGGCCGGATGATGGTGGCGTCCATCCGGCGGCCAAGCAGGTCAACCTCGGCCGCGCCCTTGCTGCGCCAGTAGCCGGTGGCGGCCTGCGGATGGCTGCCCAGGGCGGAGACCTGCACCACGCGCAGCCCCAACTGTTCGCAGGCGGCAAACAGCGCTACCGGCGCGGCGCGGTGCAGGCGGTCGAAGTCGCCTTCGCGCGTTTCACGGATGATGCCTACGGCGTTGACCACGGCATCGAACCCTTGCAGCAGCGGTAGCCATTGCTGGGCAGCGGTCAGGCTGCCGAAGTCGAGCTCGATCCAGTGATGGGCCGCCGCGCCGGTCGGGCGGCGGCGGCTGGCGCCGTCCGCGTCCATCCCTGCTGCGTGCAACGCCTGCAACACGTGGGCGCCAACCAGCCCCGTGGCGCCGATCACCAGTACCCGCATATCGCCTCCGTCATTCATTTCTGTAAAAACAGAAATCGATGGGTAAAAATTTGACCGACGAATCGGCCAAAAAGCTTATGACAGGGAATCCTGGATTTCTGTCATTACAGAAATAATAGAATTCCCTCTCAGCGATGTCAAGCGAATATCACGTCAGCGCCAGGTTACGGCTCACCGACCGGCCAGGACGGCCAGCGGTGCTGCCAGCATCGATCTTGAAGATGCTCACCGTCTGCGCCAGTTCGGTGGCCTGGTCTTGCAGCGACTGGGTGGCGGCAGCGGCCTCTTCCACCAGCGCGGCATTTTGCTGGGTGACCTGGTCCATCTGGGCGATGGCCTGGTTGACCTGGTCGATACCCTCGCTCTGCTCGCGGCTGGCGGTGGCGATTTCACCGACGATCTGCGTGACCTGGTGGACGTTATCGACCAGCGTGTTCATGGTGGTGCCGGCTTTTTCCACCAGGTCGGTGCCGAGCTGGATTTTTTGTACCGAGGCGTCGATCAGCACCTTGATTTCCTTGGCGGCCGATGCCGAGCGCTGCGCCAGGTTGCGCACTTCCGACGCCACCACCGCAAAGCCCCGGCCCTGCTCGCCGGCGCGTGCCGCTTCCACCGCCGCGTTCAAGGCCAGGATATTGGTCTGGAACGCGATGCCGTCGATCACGCCGGTGATATCGACGATCTTGCGCGACGCTTCGTTGATGTCGTTCATGGTGGACACCACCTGCTGCATCACCTCGCCGCCATGGGCGGCGGTGCTCGACGCGCCTTCCACCAGGCCGCGCGCGTGCTGGGCGTTTTCCGAATTCTGCTTGACGGTACTGGTCAGTTCCTCGATCGACGCAGCGGTTTCTTCCAGCGAGCTGGCCTGGGTCTCGGTGCGCGACGACAGCTCCATGTTGCCGGAAGCGAGTTCGCGCGAGCCGCGGTCGATCATCTCGGCGCCGCCACGCACGCGCGACACGGTGCTCAGCAAATCGGTCTGCATGCGGGCGATCGCCTGCAGCAGGCGCTTGACTTCGTTCTCGCCCGGCTCGTCGATATGGGCAGTCAGGTCGCCATGGGCCACCTGGTCGAGCAATACCACGGCGCGTTCGAGCGGATTCAGCACCACCGATTTCAGCAGCAAGTGCACGCCCACCACCAGCACCAGCGCGCCCAGCAGGCCAAAGCCCACCAGCCATTTCACCAGCGTGTAAGCACTCTGGCGCTCATCCATCAGCGCGGTCATTTGCTCGTCGCTGAGCTTCTGGTACTTTTCCAGCTGGGCCGAGAAGGTCGCGCCGGTCGGCGTCAGTTCCTTGAAATTGATGGCGACATACGCGTCGGAATCGCCCTTGGCCAGCGCGGCGGCAGCGCGGTCGAGCACCGCCGACTGCGCGCGGCCGGCCTCGACCAGCGATTTCTTCAACGCCGCATCCTCGCCAGGATAGGCGGCGGCTTTTTCATACTTGGCGATGTAGTCGAGTCCGCGCAGATAGGTCTTTTTGGCGGCAGCCTGCGCCGCTTCCAGGTCGGCCGGCGCGCCGCCATCCTTGACGATGGTATGGACCCGCGTCAGGGCCGAGCGGGTGCGGGTGGTGTCCTTGTAGGCATCGTTGATGGCGATGACCTGCATGCTGGTCTGGTACATGGTGGACATTGCCTGGTTGGCTTGGCTCAGGGCATGGACGCCGAGACCGGCGCCCGCCAGCAGCATGGCGGCAAATACCAGCAAAACGCCCAGCAGGCTGGCACGTACGGTCACGTTATTCATTGCATCTCCCACATTATTATCAATTTAGAATTGCCTCTTGGCAATACTGTGAATCCCGAATATACCAAGAAATTGACATTTAGGGGCTGAAATCGGCTCACGCAAAGGCCTGACCGTGGCTATTCCAGCACAGACTCGCACGCCTGCGGATAGGCCAGGTAGTAGGCGGCCAGCTTATCGTGGACACGGCCGGCCTTGGCCGCGAGCACGCCATCGACATCGACCGCCGCCAGCAGGGACATCCCATTGGTTTCCTTGAGCACGCCCGGTTCGACCTGCAGGCGGCCATCCACGCGCGCCACGCACAGCGGCGCCAGCCGCCGCGCCAGCAACGGCGCCAGGATCAGATTGTGCGATGACACCAGCACGCAGCCGGATTCGGCCAGCGTATCGAGCACTGCGGCCGAGCCGGAGACCGATTCCAGCTGGTTGGTGCCGCGGAAGATTTCATCGATCAGGAAGATGGCCGGCCCGCGCCGGGCCAGCGCCAGCAGTTCGCCAACCCGCCGCACTTCGGCCATGTACAGGCTTTCGCCGCCTTCGAGCGTATCCTCGTTCTGCATGCTCGCGTACACGGGCAAGTCGGGCGTGACGGCGGCGTCGGCATAGCAAAAGCCGAACCCGCGCGCCGTGGCCAGGTTCAGGCCCACGGTGCGCAGCAAGGTGCTCTTGCCGATGCCGTTCTGGCCCGAGATGAAGGCACCCCGGCCGTCGTCGCCCACCCGCAGCGACAGCGGCGCCGGCACCTCGAGCAACGGATGCACGGCCTGCTCGAACGCAAAGCGGGCGGTGTTCCCTGCCACGCCGGCAGCCCAGCAGTAGCGCGGCGTGCACACCAGGTGCCGCGCCAGCGCCAGATCCGCCTCGACTGTGGCCACGCGCACAAAGCTTGAACGCAGCAACGGCAGGTGGGCGGCCACCACCGCCCGGCTGGCGAAGTAGTGGCGTATATTGCGCAGCAGGACCCAGTCGCCATATTCCTGCAAGCCGGGCACAAAGCTCAACGACAGCTGCCACAGGCGGCGATTGAGCCGGGCGGCAGCAACGGCGTCGGGCCGCAAGGGCGCCGCCACCGCATCGCCGAGGCCAGCGAGCGATGCATGGGCACGCAGCATATGGCCGATGGCATCGAGCTGCAATTGCCAGTTGGCGGCGACGTACTGCAAGCGCATCTGGATCGCCATCAGCAGCAGCCACAGCGCGGCGGCCACGCCCCACCATGGCAACGCCCCCGTCACCAGCGCCAGCACGACTGCTGCCATGAATCCCAGCGGCAGCGCGCCCAGCCACCGCGCCCAGCGCGGCGTTGGCGCCAGCGGCGAGCCGAACAGGGTTTCGCTCACTTCGCTTTCGGCCCTGCGCAAGCTCTCGCACGCCGCCTGCACGCGCTCACGCGCGGCGTCATCGGCCACCAGCGCGCGCACGTGTTGCGTGCGCGCGGAAGTATCGATGGCACAGGGCGCCTGCAAGCGCCGGTGCAGTTCCTGCTGGCCGAAAATACTGGTCCCCGGCGCCAGGCAGGCGCTGTACTGCTGCAACATCAAATCATCCCAGGTCTGGGCATCGAGCGCGTCTGCCGCACCGTGCACCAGGTGCTGGTACTGCGCCACCTTGCTGGCGGCGAATGGAAGGTCCGTGACCGGCGCCAGCGCGGGAAGCGCCAGATTGATCAGGCGGGTAAGACGGGCGAACAGCGGCATGGGGGTGCTCAAAAGTTTCGAATGAGCATCAAGTGGGCTTGGTTGCCAGATTATCAAGGCGGCGCTGAAAATTCTGCCTCTCACCACAGGCCGGGTGGCCGGACACCAGCTGCGGACACCTCCGGACACTCGCGGACACCGGACACATCCCTGGCAAACCCCATAAAATCAAATACTTAGCATCTGGCACGGATACTGCATAGCAGGGCTTACTGAATCTTTATGCAACCGCCATGATCCGAGACACTTCCCAGCAGGACGCCGTCATCACAGCCCCCAAGGGCCAGCACACCAGGCGCCGCCTGGCCATCGCCGCCGGCCTCGCCGTGCTGCTGGCGGCCGGCTATTACCTGGTTCACACCTGGCGCGACACCGACCACTCGGTCTCGATCGCGCGCCTGCGTATCGCCGAAGTGGGCCGGGGTACGCTGGTGCGCGACGCCGCCGTCAATGGCCGCATCGTCGCTGCCGTCAGTCCCACCCTGTACGCCACCTCGGCCGCCACCGTCACCCTGAAAGTGGCGGCCGGCGACACCGTCAAAAAGAACGATGTGCTGGCAGTGCTCGAATCGCCGGACCTGGCCGACTCGCTCAAGCGCGAACAATCGGCTTACGCCCAGATCGAGGCCGACGTGGCGCGCCAGCGCATCCTGGCGCGCAAGCAGCAACTGCTGGCACGGCGCGATGCCGACACCGCCGAGATCGACCGCCTGTCGGCGCAGCGCACGCTGGAGCGCTACAACGCTGTGGCCAACGACGGCATCGTCGCCAAGATCGACTACCAGAAAGCGAAAGACGCGCTCAACTCGGCCGAGATCCGCGCCCGCCACGCCGGCCAGGCCGCCGAACTCGAAGGCGACAACGTGGCGCTGGAACTGCAATCGAAAATCAAGCAGCTGGAACAGCAGCGCATGATCCTGTCCAACGGCCAGCGCCGGGTGGACGAGCTGACGGTGCGCGCACCGGTCGATGGCTTCATCGGCACGCTGTCGGTGGCCAACCGCAGCGTGGTGCCGCTCAACACGCCGTTGATGACGCTGGTCGATCTGTCGCAGCTGGAAGTAGAACTGGAAGTGCCGGAAACCTACGTGGCCGACATGGGCCTGGGCATGCGCGCCGAGGTCAACTACGGCACCGGCAACGCCAGCGGCAAGCTCTCGGCGCTGTCGCCGGAGGTGGTCAAGAACCAGGTGCTGGCGCGGGTGCGCTTCGACGGCCAGCAACCGGCCGGCCTGCGCCAGAACCAGCGCGTGACCGCGCGCCTGCTGATCGACGAAAAGCCCAACGCGCTGATCGTGCAGCGCGGCCCGTTCGTGGAGTCCGAAGGCGGCCGCTACGCCTACGTGGTGCGCGACGGCGTGGCGATCCGCACCCCGATCCGCCTGGGCGCCACCAGCGTCACGGCAGTGGAAATTCTCGACGGCCTGAAACAGGGCGACAAGATCGTCATTGCCGGCAGCGAAACCTTCGAGAACGCCGCCCGCGTCTCCATCAACAACTAATTCATCCATCGAAAGGCCCACCATGCTGCGCATGCATAACCTGAGCAAAGTCTACCGCACCCACATGATCGAAACCCACGCGCTGCGCGGCTTCGAGATCAATGTCGAACAGGGCGAATTCGTCACCGTCACCGGCCCGTCCGGCTCCGGTAAAACCAGTTTCCTCAACATCGCCGGCCTGCTCGAGGAATTCACCGACGGCGAATACATCCTCGACGGCGTCAACGTCAAAGGCATGGACGACAATGCCCGCTCGCGCCTGCGCAACGAAAAACTCGGCTTCATCTTCCAGGGTTTTAATTTGATCCCCGACCTGTCGCTGTTCGACAATGTCGATGTGCCGCTGCGCTATCGCGGCTTCAACCGCGCCGAGCGAAAGGAACGCATCGAAGACGCGCTCGCCAAGGTCGGCCTGGCCTCGCGCATGAAGCACTACCCGGCCGAACTGTCGGGCGGCCAGCAGCAGCGGGTGGCGATCGCCCGCGCACTGGCCGGCTCGCCCAAGCTGCTGCTGGCCGACGAACCGACCGGCAACCTCGACACGCAAATGGCGCGCGGCGTGATGGAACTGCTCGAAGAAATCAATGCCCAGGGCACCACCATCCTGATGGTCACCCACGATCCCGAACTGGCCGAACGCACCCGGCGCAACGTCCACATCATCGACGGCCAGGTCTCGGACCTGGTGCAGCACGGCGCCTCGCTGGCCCGGGCGCCCTATTCCGCCAGCGCCTGAGGAGCGAGCATGTTCGACTACTATTTCAAGCTTGGTCTGCGCAGCCTGCGCCGCAACCGCGCGCTGACCGCGCTGATGATACTGACGCTGGCCGTGGGCGTGGCCGCCAGCGTGTCCACCGTGACCATCCTGCACGCCATGTCGGGCGATCCGCTGCCGCACAAGAGCGACCGCATGTTTGTGCCGGTGATCGACATCCTGCCCGTGCAAGGCTATGTGCCCGGTGAAAAGCCGGGCTTTGCCCAATCGCAGATGAGCTACATCGATGCCCGCAATTTCATGGCCAGCAAGGTCGGTGTGCGCCGCACGGTCATGTACGGCGTGGCCGGCCAGGTGGAACCGGCGCGCAAGGATCTCGGCTCGTTCTTCGCCCAGGGCATCGCACCGACGCGCGATTTTTTCGCCATGTTCGACGCGCCGTTCCTGTACGGCCAGCCATGGCGCGAGGAAGACGATGCCAGCGGCGCCGACGTCATCGTGCTCAGCCGTGCGCTGGCGGAAAAACTGGTCGGTGCCAGCAACCCGGTCGGCCAGCGCGTAATGGTGCTGGGCCGGCCTTACCTGGTCACCGGCGTGCTGGCGACATGGGACGTGGTACCACGGCCGCATCGCATTATCGGCAGCAAGGGCGCTTTCAGCGCGGAAGATGAATTCTTCATTCCATTTGCCAGCGCGATCCGCCATGAGACCGAGCACGATGGCGGCATGGCCTGCAGTGGCGACAACAATGCGCCAGGCTACCAGGGCATGCTCAAGTCGGGCTGCACCTGGCTGCAATTCTGGTTCGAGATGGCCAGCAGCAGCGACCGTGGCCAGCTGCAGCAGTACCTGGACGCCTATGCGGGCGAACAACGCAAGCTGGGACGCATGCTGCGCCATGCGCCGAACCGGCTGTACGACCTGAACGAATGGATGAGCTTCCTGCAGGTGGTGGACAACGACAACAAGCTGGCGGCCTGGCTGGCCTTCGGCTTCTTGCTGCTCTGCCTGGTCAATACCATCGGCCTGCTGCTGGCCAAGTTTTCCGTGCGTGCAGCCGAGGTGGGCATTCGCCGCGCGCTGGGCGCCACCCGGCGCGACATCTTCCGCCAGTTCCTGATCGAGACGGCCGTGATCGGGCTGGCCGGTGGCGTACTGGGCCTGCTGCTGGCGTTTGCCGCGCTGGCCGTGGTCAGCCAGCAATCGGCCGAACTCGGTACCGTGGCGCACATGGATATCCCGATGCTGCTGCTGACGTTTGCCATGTCGGTTACTGCCGCCCTGCTGGCCGGCCTGCTGCCCACCTGGCGCGCGTGCCAGGTGACGCCGGCAATCCAGCTCAAGTCCCAATGAAACCGATCAACACCTTTTACCAACGATGAGGTCCAGCATGGAAATCCGTCCCATCCTGTCGGCGCTGATGCGCAGTAAAACCGGCGCCGTCCTGGTGGCTGTACAGGTGGCAATCAGCCTGGCCATTCTGGCCAATACTTTGTACATCGTCAACCAGCGCCAGGCCGTCGCCGTGCGCCCCACCGGCGTGGCTGCCGAAAACGATATTTTCTATGTCAGCATCCAGAACATGGAGCGTGGCAGCCATGAGCGCCAGCTCGCTGAACAGAAACGCCAGGCGGCCCTGCTGAGCTCGCTGCCCGGCGTGATGTCGGTGGCGCAAACGTCGCAGGCGGTGCTGTCCCGCTCAGGCAACTCCACCAGTGTCTATATCAAACGTGACCAGGTCGCGTCCAGCGCCGAAGTGTCCACCTATTTCACACCAGATTCGCTGGTGAAGACTTATGGCTTGCAACTGGTCGAAGGACGCGACTTCCGGCCCGACGAGGTGCCCGAGATTAACGACGATGTTGACACCACCTTTCCCAAGGTGGTGATACTGACGCGCGCGGCGGCACAGCAAATCTGGCCCGGTGAGACCAGCTTCGTCGGCAAGACCTTATACAAGGGTAACGGCGCCGACGATCCCGCCTTGCGCGTGATCGGCGTTGTCGAACGGTTGCAGACCCAGGTCGGCCAGGTCAAGCCGCGCGGCGAACATTCGGTCCTGCTGCCGGCGCGCCTGACCGGTGGCCGCAATTTGCTGTTGTACGCCGTCCGCGCCGAACCGGGTCAGCGCAACCGCCTGATGCAGGAGGCGGAACAGGCGATCCGCAAGTCCAGCACCGACCGCATGCTGGTGCGCATCGATACGCTGGAGCAGCACCGCAAGGAACGCTATCGGGCCGACCAGGGCCTGTCGTGGATGCTGATTGCGGTCTCTGTCCTGCTGCTGCTGATCACGGCCAGCGGCATCGTCGGCATTGCCAGCCTGTGGGTAACGCAGCGCAAGAAGCAGATCGGGGTACGGCGCGCACTGGGCGCCCGGCGCATCGATATCCTGCGCTATTTTCTCACCGAGAATTTCATGATCACCACCGTTGGCGTGGCGGCAGGCGTACTGCTGGCGCTGGGCCTGAACCAGTTGCTGGTGAGCCAGCTGGAAATGGCGCGTCTGCCGCCCGGCTACCTGCTGGCCGGGGCCGTGGTGTTCTGGCTGCTGGGCGTGGGCGCCGTGTATGGCCCTGCCTGGCGGGCAGCCAGTATTTCGCCGGCCACCGCCACCCGCAGTACTTGACGATGTTATGCTGCGCGCATGCCTACCGTACTGATTATCGATGACAACGCCGGCGTCGCCCTGGCGCTGGACGTGCTGTTCTCGCTGCACGACATCGCCACGCTGCGCGCCGCCTCGCCGCAAGAGGGCCTGGACCTGCTGGCGCTGCACCAGGTGGACCTGGTGCTGCAAGACATGAACTTTACTGCCGACACCACGTCCGGCGCGGAAGGCGTGGCGCTGTTTCGCGCCATCCGCGCCCGCCACCCGGAACTGCCGGTAATCCTGCTCACGGCCTGGACCCACCTGGACGCAGCGGTGGACCTGGTCAAGGCCGGCGCTGCCGACTATTTGCCCAAGCCGTGGGACGATACCCGCCTGGTCGCCACCGTCAACAACCTGATCGCCCTGGGCCAGGCGCGGCGCGACCTGGCCCGCCGCGCGCAGGCCGAGCAGCGCCAGCGCCGCGAGCTCGAAGCGGGCCACGACCTGCGCGGCATGGTGTGGCAAGACCCGGCCACCGAACGCGTGATCCACCTGGCCTGCCAGGTGGCGCGCGCCGACGTGCCGGTGCTGATCAGCGGACCCAACGGCGCCGGCAAGGAAGGCATTGCCGCCATCATCCAGGCCAATTCCGCCGTGCGCGACGGCCCGTTCGTGGTGCTCAACTGCGGCGCCCTGCCCGCCGAGCTGATCGAGGCCGAACTGTTCGGCGCCGAAGCGGGCGCCTACACCGGCGCCACCCGCGCGCGCGAAGGCAAGTTCGAGGCGGCCGATGGCGGCACGCTGTTCCTCGACGAGATCGGCAACCTGCCGCTGGCCGGACAAATGAAACTGCTGCGCGTGCTGGAAACGGGCCGCTTCGAGCGCCTGGGCGCCAACCGTGAACGGCAAGTGAAAGTGCGCGTGATCAGCGCCACCAATGCCGACCTGCCGGCCATGATCCGCGCCGGCACCTTTCGGGAAGACCTGTTCTACCGCCTCAACGTGATCGAATTGAAGGTGCCGCCGCTGGCCGCGCGGCCGGCCGACATCGTGCCGCTGGCGGTTCACTTCCTCGGCGCTGGCAGGCAGCTGCATGCCGATGCACAGGCCGCGCTGCTGGCCCATGGCTGGCCCGGCAATGTGCGCGAGCTGAAAAACGTCATGCTGCGCGCCAGCCTGCTGGCGCGGGGCGAGCTGATCCTGGTCGGCGACCTGGGCCTGCCGGCAGCGCCCGTCACGCCATTGACCGGCGCTGCACCGGACGACGCCGGTCGCGAACCGGACCGCGAGGCCATCGGCCTGGCCCTGGCGCGCGCCGGCGGCGTGGTGGCGCAGGCGGCGGCCGACTTGGGCCTGTCGCGCCAGGCGCTGTACCGGCGCATGGAACGCCTCGGCATCGTGCGGCCCTGATGTCGTCCCCTACGCCAGGCCCGCATCCGCGCCCGCAAGGCATGCGACTTTCGCTGCTCACCCGCTGGACCGCGCTGGTCGCCACCCTGGTCACGGTCGGCATCGTGATCGCCCAGGGCCTGAGCTACCTGCTGCCCGACCAGCCGCTGCTGGTGCTGGCGCTGTGCCTGCTGTGCGTGCTGCCGCTGGCCATCATCACCATCCGCGCCCAGCTCGAACACATGTTGTCGCTGTTCCGCGCCCTGACCGGCACCGTCACCAGCTATCAGGACGGCGATTTTTCGTTTTCCCTGCGCTGGCCGCAAAACGACGAACTGAGCGACCTGGTGGACGCCCACAACGCGCTGGGCGACGTGCTGCGCCAGCAACGCCTGGCGCTGGTGCAACGTGAATTACTGCTCGACACCATGGTGCAAAACACCCCGGTGGCGATGCTGCTGATAAACAGCGGCACTGGCAATGGCACCACCGATAGCGCGGGCCACGGCGGCGCCGTGGTGTACGGCAACATCGCCGCGCGCCAGTTGCTGGCCGAGGGCCGCAAGCTCGAAGGCCAGCGCCTCGACGCCATTCTGGCGCAGGTGTCGCCGGCGCTGTCGGAAGCGCTGGCGCGCGGCGGCGACGGCCTGTTTACCACCACCGCAACCGGAAGCGGGGCCGATGGCGACGAAGAAGATGTGTACCACCTGGCGCGGCGCAGCTTCCAGCTCAACGGCCGCCGCCACGAACTGCTGCTGCTGCGCCAGTTGACCATGGAACTGCGGCGCCAGGAAGTGCAGACCTGGAAAAAAGTGATACGCGTGATCAGCCACGAATTGAACAATTCGCTGGCGCCGCTGACGTCGCTGGCCCATTCCGGCGCCGAGCTGGTGCGGCGCGGCCAAACCGAACGCCTGCCCCACATCCTCGCTACCATCGAAGAACGCACGCGCCACCTGGAGACTTTCATCCTCGGCTATGCCCGTTTTGCCAAGCTGCCCACGCCGCGCCTTGCGATGCAGCATTGGGCGCCGTTTCTGGCCGCGCTGGGCGAGCAAATCCTGTTCCGCGTGGTCGGTTCGCTGCCGTCCGAGCCGTGCGCCTTCGATCCGGCCCAGCTCGAACAAGCACTGCTCAACCTGATCAAGAACGCCCACGAGTCGGGATCCCCGCCCGACCAGGTGGCGCTCGAAGTACGCCGACACTACAATCTGCTGCGCATCGACGTCCACGATCGCGGTCCGGGCATGAGCGATACGGTGCTGACCAACGCGCTGGTGCCGTTTTACTCGACCAAGCGCAGTGGCACCGGCCTGGGCCTGGCGCTGGCGCGCGAAATCATCGAAGCCCACGGCGGTCGCATTACGCTGAGTAATCGCGAAGGCGGCGGACTGACAGTTACCCTGATGCTTTAGTGTCTGTTACACGCAACGCGCCATTGGCGAACTCGACAATAAAATTTTAAATTTTGCACAACGGAAATTAATATAAAGTAATTTTTGTGCACTGCGCCCCGGATGATACAAAAAAGCTATTAAAGTTTGAAATTACATAAGTAAATATAAAATTGACAAGCAATTGAGCCCATCGTAAGTTGACGTTGTAGTTTGCGTTTTCTTGAATCTTCCTCGGGTCTTTATTAAGCGGAGTCATACAATGAAATTAAAATTCATCGCACTGGCAGCAATGCTCGCCGGGTCTATCGCCACCAGCGCGCACGCTGGTTCGTATAACGGCGGTCCAGCCACCCCCGACATCCAGCTGGAGCAAAACAGCACCAATCCCAGCTACTGGACCGCTGGCTTCAGCCACACGCCGGTCAATGCCGCATCGGGCTTCTTCACCGACGTGTTTACCTTCACTCCATCGCCTACCTCGCCAGTCTGGGCCAGCGGCGGCGTGATCAACTTCTCGCTGCTCGGCTTTGGCGACCTCGGTTCGATCACGGCTTCGCTCAACAACAACGCGTTCACCGCCACGTCTATTCCCGGCGTGTTCACGCTTGATCCGGTGTACCTGGGCGCCGGCCCACTGACGCTGACCATCAGCGGCATCGTCTCGTCAGCCGGCGGCTCCTATGGCGGCAACATCAATGTGCTGGCCGTGCCGGAACCGGAGACCTACGCCATGATGTTGGGTGGCCTGGGCCTGCTGGGCTTCATGGCCCGTCGCCGCAAGAAGAACTGAATCTCCGCGCAACAAGCCCGAAAAGACGCTGCGGCGTCTTTTTTTTTGCCGGCAGCCGGTACAATGCCGGCCATGTCTTCCATTCCTACCCGCTTCGACCAGCCGGGCCACCCGCCCGCCACTATCACCGAATACCAGGGCGTGCGCAGCCTGCACCTGGGCACCTCGTGGGTGCAAGGCGCCATGCGCATCGCCAAGCCCGACAACATCGAGCTCGAGTACGTGCAAATGATGATGATGTGGCTGCTCTTCAACGACAGCCCGCGCCACATCGTGCAACTGGGCCTGGGCAGTGCCGCGCTCACCAAGTTCAGCTATCGCCGCTTTCCGAAAGCGCGCGTGACCGTGGCCGAACTCAATCCCAACGTGATCGCCATGTGCCGCGCGCAGTTCAGCCTGCCGTCCAATGACGAGCGCCTCGACGTGCGTGAAATGAATGCCATGGACTTCGTGCTCGACCCGGCCAACCACGGCACCGTGGACGTGTTGCAGGTGGACCTGTACGACGAGGAGGCGCGCGGCCCGGTGCTCGACTCGCCCGAGTTCTACCAGGCCTGCTACGACACGCTGGCCGACGGCGGCATCATGATCACCAATGTGTTCGGCGACTTTTCCAACTACGACAAGAATTTGCAGGCCATGGAACTGGTGTTCGATGCCGTGGTGTGGCTGCCCGAAGTGCACGATGCCAACATCGTGGTGATCGCCTTCAAGCAAGCGCCGGTGATCGATTTTTCGGTGCTGTACGAGCGCGCCGGGCAGATCAAGAAAACACTTAATTTGCCGGCCAAGGCCTGGGTCAACGGTTTGAAGGGCTGGATGCTGGACCAGCGGTAGCGCTCGCCGACGATGCTGGCGCGCCACACTTTGCGGCGGCAGTCGCCGCGTGCGTGACTGGTGCCAGCCCAGCATACGATACATTGCGTTACAAAGCACGGAATATCGTCATGACAGCATGCCAAGTATTCATTCTGCAACATTGCCCACCTGAGGGTTGAAAACCCTCATTGCTGCGGGGCTTGCCTCCGACTAGTATTTTTTGACCGACCGGTACCACCGGGCGTTCCCCACAAAAAAATCCTGGAAAGAGACCATGACAAGAGCACTCCACTTCAAGCGCAGCCAACTCGCCGGCATCATTGCCGGCGCCGTCGCCCTGCTGGCCGCCGGCCAGTCCGGCGCGCAATCGGCCGCCGAGGAACAGGCCGCCAAAGAACAAACTGTGGTCGTACTGGGCTCGCGCTCGGTCGCCAAGACTGCGCTTGATACCTCGTCCCCCGTCGGGCTGATCAGCCTGAAAGACATGCAGACCGCCGGCCCGCTGGAGCTGGGCAAGCTGCTGCAGACGCTGGACCCGTCGTTCAACTTCTCCAGCACGTTTATCAGCGACGGCACCGACAGCATCCGCCCCGCCACCCTGCGTTCGCTGGGACCGGACCAGGTACTGGTCCTGGTCAACGGCAAGCGCCGCCACCAGCAGGCGCTGGTCAACGTCCAGCAAAGCGTGGGGCGCGGCTCGGCCGGCACCGACATCAACGCCATTCCGCTGGCAGCCATCCACCATATCGAGGTGCTGCGCGACGGCGCCGCCGCCCAGTACGGCTCGGACGCGATTGCCGGCGTGATCAACATCGTGCTCAAGTCGCAGGTCAAGGAGACGTCGGTGAGCGGCACCTACGGCACCACCTCGGAAGGCGACGGCGACCTGTACTCGGCCAGCGCCAACACCGGCGTGGCGCTGGGCCAGAACGGCGGCTACCTGAACCTGACGGTCGAAGCGCGCAAGCGCGGCGAAACCAACCGCGCCGGCGCCGACTCGTTGCGCGTGAACCCGCCGCGCGTCACGCAACATATCGGCGACAGCAACACCCGCGACCTGTACTTCTGGTGGAATGCCGCGCTGCCGATCGACAAGGACAGCGAGTTCTACGCCTTCGGCGGCGTCTCCAAGCGCAAGGGCGACTCGTTCGGCTTCTTCCGCTCGGCCGGCGACGACCGCACCGTGCCGGCCGTGTCGCCGAACGGCTTCCTGCCCGCCATCCACACCGACATCAAGGACGCCTCGTTCGCCTTTGGCTACCGACGCGACCTGGCCAATGACTGGAAGGCCGACATCAGCATCAACCACGGCGCCAGCGAACTGGCGTTCCACGAATCGGACAGCATCAACACCAGCTACTGGTACGAACCGAAACCCGGCGGCGGCATCTACGCCGAATCGCCGCGCGAGGCCGATACCGGCACCCTGAAATTCAACCAGACCACCTTCAACGCCGACATCAAGGGCCCGGTCAAATTGGGCGACGCCAGCCTGTTCGTGGCCACCGGCTTCGAATACCGCCGCGACAACTACCAGATCGTCGCCGGCGACCCGGTCTCGTACCAGTACGGCCGCACCAATAACCCGGCTATCCGCATCGTGGGCCAGAACGGCAACACCGCCGCCTCGGGCATCCAGGGCTTCCCCGGCTACACCCCGGCCACCGCTGTCGATGACGGCCGCCACAACATCGCGCTGTTCCTCGACGTCGAGCACAAGCCGGTGGACAACGTGACCCTGGCCGGCGCCGTGCGCTATGAAAAATACTCGGACTTCGGCAACACCGTCACCGGCAAACTCAGCGCCCGCTGGGACCCGACCAAGACGGTGGGCGTACGCGGCAGCATCTCATCCGGCTTCCGCGCGCCAAGCGTGCAGCAGGAGTTCTACAGCTCCGTCTCGACCAACCTGAATAACGGCGTGCTGACCGAAACGCTGACCGCGCGCCAGGGCAGCGCCGTCACGCAAGCCTTCGGCATCGCCCCGCTCAAGGAAGAGACTTCGCGCAACGCCAGCGTGGGCCTGGTACTGCGGCCGGCATCGAACATGTCGCTGACGGTGGACGCGTACCAGATCAAGATCAAGGACCGCATCGTGTTCTCGAGCGAGATCGCACCGGAAGCGAACGGCGGCCCGATCGCCAACGTGCTGCGCCCGCTGGGCGTGGGCCAGGCGCAGTTCTTCACCAACGCGGTCGATACCCGCACCCGTGGCCTCGACATCGTGGCCGAACACACCAGCCGCTTCGCCTCGTCGGCGCTGGTGCTGTCGGGCCAACTGGGCTTCAACAAGACCGAAGTGGCCAAGCGCCATTCGACATCGTCGGTATTGAGCGGCGAGACCCTGTTCGACCAGGCGCAGGTGACCCTGCTGGAACGCGGCCAGCCGCGCAAGCACCACGTGGTGGCGGCCGATTACACCAACGGTGCGTGGAACCTCAACGCCCGCGCCAACTACTACGGCGAAGTGCAGGCGCAAAGCTTCAGCCCCCTGCATACGTGGGATGCGAAATGGCTGGTCGATACGTCGGTGCGCTACGCCTTCAGCAAGCGCACCTTCCTAAGCCTGGGCGTCAACAACCTGTTCGACCAGTTGCCGTCCGAGTGGACCAACGGCGGCGACTTCCCGAAACTGGGCTTTACGCGCTGCTGGGAAACCTGCCCGTTCGGCGTCAATGGCCGTTCGATGTACGTGCGCGCCGACACGGCGTTTTAAGTGACCCCGGCAAACCTACTGCGCGGCCCGGTGTCGCCCCTGCGTTGCTCAGCGTACCTTCGTACGCTTGCGCTACTCGGGACGACATCGAGCCGCTCGCTACGGTTTTCCGAGGTCACTTTGCCGCAGGCTGGCGGCGGTTGTAAGCCGCCAGGTGTACCACCACCGCCAGCCGCCTGACCAGGTCCTCCATCTCTGCCGCCGGCACCTGCGCGTAGCCGAGCATCAGTCCCTTCCAGCCCGAGCCGCCGTGCGTGTCATGGCGGCTCAGGGCATTCACCACCACGCCATGCGCCAGCGCCTGCGCGCTGATCGCCGCGTCGTCGAGGTCCTGGTCGCGCAGGCGCAGCGACAAGTGCATGCCGGCCGACGCGCCGTGCACCGTCGCCACCGATCCCAGGTGTTTTCCCAGCGCCACCACCAGCGCATCGCGCCGCTGCCGGTACAGCCGCCGCATGCGCCGCACGTGCAGGGCAAACTGGCCGCTGCGCAGGAATTCGGCCAGCGCCAGTTGCTCGGCCGCGCGCCCGCTCGCATAAGACTGCGCGCGCATGGAGGCAAACGCCGGCGCCAGGTCCCGTGGCACCACCACGAAGCCGATGCGCAGGCCCGGGAACATGGTCTTGCTGAAGGTGCCCAGGTAGACCACCGGCGCGCCAGGCACCAGGCCCTGCATGGCCGACAGCGGCGCGCCGTCGTGGCGGAATTCGCTGTCGTAGTCGTCCTCGATGATCAGGGCGCCGGCCACCCGCGCCGCATCGATCAGCGCCAGCCGGCGCCGCAAACTGAGCACGCTGCCCACCGGGTACTGGTGCGACGGCGTGGTATAGACCAGGCGCGGAGGACGCAGCAGCCAGTCATCGGCCGTGGGCGCGATGCCGTCGTCATCGACATCGATGCCGGTTACCGCCAGCCCGGCCCCGCGCGCGGCCGCCAGCGCGCCGCCGTAGCCGGGGTTCTCGAGCCAGATGGTGTCGCCGGCATCGGCCAGCGCGCGCAGGCACAGGTCCAGTCCACTCTGGGCGCCATCGGTGATGAACACCTGGCCGGCTTCGCACACCACGCCGCGCGCGGCGCGCAGGTGGTCGGCAATCGCCGCCCGCAGTTCCGCTTCGCCGCAAGGATCGCCGTAGTTAAGTTGCGCGGGCGTGAGCGCGCGCCAGGCGCGATCGACCAGGCGCCGCCACAAGGCCATCGGAAACTGGTCGAGCGCGGGCACGCCGGGGACGAACGCGCCCATGCGCTGCGCGGTGCCGTAGAGCGGGCGCAGGTTGCGGGCGCGCTGGGACAGGCCGCTGGCGGTGCTGGCGGCCGTATTGTCGGCCATGCCGGCTGCCGTGCCGACAGCTCGCGGCGCGGCCGTTGACCGCGGCGCCACCACCCGGGACGCTATCGCAGCCGTGGCAATCGGCACAGCTGCGATAGCGGCCAGCGGTACCAATGTCGCCACCACGGTGCCACGCCGGTCAGTGACGACAAAGCCTTCGCTGGCCAGCTGCTCATACGCGTAAAGTACGGTGTTGCGGGCCACGTGTAATTCTTCCGCCAGTACGCGCGACGCGGCCAGGCGGGTGCCGGCGGCCAGCGTGCCGTCGCGGATCGCCGCGCGCAGGCATTCGTGCAGCAGGCGCTGGCGCGGCCAGGCGCGGTGGCTGTGCTGGTGCGTGTAGGTGGCGAGCAGCCGGGCAAGGTCCATCGTGGCTCCATGAAAACTGATAGTTGTGGACCTTATTTCAGGGCCAGCATCGCATTATATTGGTGTCTCACTTTTCTGAGATGGAGAACATGAACGACCACGCCAACGCCCCCGGCACGCGCACCCGCGTACGCCGCGTCGCCACCAACGCGCACTACGACCCCGCCACCCTGCACGCGATCATCGACGCCGCCTACCTGTGCCACATCGCCTTTACCGACAGCCTGGGCGCGCACTGCATACCGACCGCCTGCTGGCGCGACGGCGAGTACCTGTACATCCACGGCTCCAACGGCAGCCGCATGCTCAAGCGCCTGCAGGAGAGCGATGCCTGCGTGACCATCACCCACCTGGACGGCCTGGTGATGGCGCGTTCGGCGTTCAGCCATTCGATGAACTACCGGTCGGCGATGATCTACGGGCGCTTCGAAGTGGTGGCCGACGAGGCAGCGCGGCGCCGGGCGATGGAGGACTTCATGGAGCAGTTGCTGCCGGGCCGCCAGGCCGAAGTGCGGCCGGGCTCGGACAAGGAATACGCGGCGACGACCGTGATGCGCATCGCGCTCGACGAAGCGGCCTGCAAGGTGCGCAGCGGTGGCCCAAAGGACGACGAAGAAGACCTGTCCTGGCCGGCGTGGGCGGGCGTGCTGCCGTTCGCGCAAACCCGGCTGGCGCCGGTGGCCGATCCGGCCTGCGCCATCGAGGCGCCGGCGCATGTATCGGGATGGCAGAGCGTTTGAATCGTTACCCGGCCACCGGATTGCCGGGGGCGGGGTCGGCATCGGCGTTCAGCCCCGGCGCTGGTCGTGCGGGGTTGCCATGCTGCTCGCGCCACCACAGCGCCAGCATGCACAGCGCGAACAAGACGGCAAACGGCATCGCTGGCAGCGGGCGGTCATTGAGGGCGCCGCGAGTGGTACCATTAGTGGTGCCGTTAGTGGCGTTGGTGGCATCACTGGTGCCGTTGTCGGTTGCCTCGCCGGTGGCAGCCCGGGTGCCGACAGCGCGCGCGGCATAGACGGCCGTTGCCTCGCGCCGCAGCGTGCGCTGCCACGCCGGCCAGTCGCCCGGTGCATACACGTACTGGCGTCCCGCCTCCAGGCCCTCGCTGCGCAGCGCCAGCCAGCCCGCCTGTGGCGCCCACACGGCGGCGCACATGGCATCGGCCTTGTCGGCACGCGGTAGCAGACGGGTATCGGCCAGGCCGTCGATATGCAGCGCCGCGCCCGGCTTGGCGCCTCGCGCGCAAATCTCGGTGCGCAGTCCGGGCAGCGGCATCGGGTCGGTCAATACCCACCCGGCTCCGGACTCGCCGGCCAGCGCCATCGCATCCATCGCCCCCTGCCACCACAGCGCCAGCGCCCGTGGCGCGCTGATCGCGTAGCGGTGCCAGTCGGCCACACCGATCCACACCACGCGTCCCTGGCCCAGCGCGCGCTGCCACGCCCATGGCCGCGCATGGCTGTCGCGCGCCAGTGTCGTCCACTCGCCGCCGGCCACATCATCGGGATTCAGTGCAGCCGGCGCCAGCGTCAACTCCGCACCGGCAAGCGCAAACCGGCGCTGGTCTTCCTGTTCCGTGGTCGGCGACTGCGGCCGCACCCGCAAACCCAGGTCGCGCTGCCACAGGCCGGCATCGGCCGCGTTGCCGCCCAGGATCACCAGCGGCACGCCCTGCCGCACTTGTGCCAGCAAGACCGCGCGCGCGGCTGGCGCCAGTTGTTCGACATGGGCGGCATCGACCACCATTGCGTTGGGACCCGTAATGGCCGTGCGTGCGGTCTCGGTACGGGCGATGGCCTTGCCCAGCACAACCTGCCAGTCGAGCACCGCGCCGCCGTCGGTCAGCAGGCGATTGAGGGCGCTGGCGTCGAACGACGGCGCGTTGAAGCGGCCGACGATCTGCAGCGGCACCGGGGCCGTTACCTGGACCGGTACCGGCCCGCTGGCGACGACCTTGCCGGCGGCATCGAGCACGCGCGCGTGCAGCACCATCGCCTCGGCCACGGGCGGCAGCCATTGCACGGATCTTTGCGGCGATTTTTCAGCTGCGCTGCTGGCGGCATTGGCTGCATTTGGCGCATTAGCGGCGCTGGTCGCGTTGGTCGCGGCGGTGGTGCTGATGGCAGCGGTGGTGCCGGTGGTGCCGGTGGCGCCGGTGGTGCTGGTTACGCCAGTTACGCCGGTGGCACTGGTAACGTCGGTGGCATTAGCGGCACTGGAAGCGGAATCGGCCAGCAACTGGCCGTTCTCGGCCAGCAGTTGCAGCCGCCACGCGCCTTGCGCCTGCGGGCGATGCACGGTCAGCGTGAACACGCGGCCTAACGCCATGGTACGCGGGAAGTCGAGCGACAGCGCTTCTTCCTTGGTTGGCGTCCAGCGCAGCGGACGGGCCGGCACATCCTGCCATTGCGCGGCGCGCAGGCCGTCGCCGGCCAGGTCGATCGAGCCGGCATCTGCAATCGCCTGCAATTGGGCGTCGGCGATGGCGCCGCTGGCATCGGTGGTGATCGTCAGCGCGGGCGCAGGCACGGGCAGGCGGGCATCGGCCAGCGCCACAGCCAGCGCCGCTCCCGCCAGCACGGCCAGCAACGCGTTGAACCACTGGCGCCGCCGGCCATACAGCGCGGCGCTCAGAACGCCGATGGCCAGCGCCGCGCAGGCCGGCGCCAGATGAGTGACCGTGATCATCATTGCGGCTCCGGTTTCGGATGGTATTTCGACTGCTGCTGAGGCTGCCCCTCTTGACTGGCCTGATTGCGCCAGGCGCTCAGGAACGGTGACTGCGTCGCCACGCGCGCCTGCACCAGCACTGGCGCATCGGCCAGCGTGCCGCGCAGCCAGGCGCGCAGCGGACCGCGACACGGTACGCAGCCGTCCTGCACATCCTGCACCGCGCGTTGCGCCGCCAGTTTCTGTTCCGGGTCGGCGATGCGGGCGCCGATGGCGTCGCGCGCGGCCTTGCTCCACAACGCCGGCAGCGCGCCATCCAGCGCCAGTGTCTGCACCAGGTCGCGCACTTCGGCCGGTACCGTGTCGTCCGGGGCTCCCTGCGCGCGCTTGTAACTCATGGCGCCCACCATGTCGCCGCTCATACGTTTTTCTTCCTTGAGCGCGGGCGGTACAAAGGCGGTGCGGTGCAGGTATACGCGCTCGGCCGCCTGCAGTTCCTTGATGGCGCCCAACGCCTTGTACTCGGGGCCCAGGGCTGCCTTCGGTGTCACCGCGCGCAACGCCTTTTCCGCATCCCACATGGCCGCCAGCGCGCGTTTCAGGATCGCCTTGGTTTGCGGGTCGAAGATGGTGGCGTTGTCTTCCTGGTCGTGGACGTGGCCGAAGCGCTGCATGGCGCCCACCTCGGTGCCCATCGATTGATTGCTGTGCTGCTGGTCGCTGGACGCACCGCCATGCTCCTCGTGACTGTCATGCTCCTTGTGGCTGTCATCTTCCTTGTGGCCGGGCTGCTTGTTGTTATGCTCCTCGTGCCCGTGCTCGTCGCCGAACAGGCTCGATTCCTCGCCCAGGAACTGGCCGTAGCGCAGCCGCAGCGCGGCCTGGTCGGCGGCGATTGCCTCGCTGCGCGCGCGCAGGTCGGTCAGCTTGGGCCGGGCCTGGAGGTCCGCCACCAGTTGTTCGGTATCGATGATGACCTGGCGCTGGCTGCGCAGGCTCTCCGGCTTGACCATGGTGGGCAACGCGGTCGAATCGACGCTTTCGGCCTCCGGTCCCGGCAGGCGCAGCGTATAGGTCGGCGACTGCACGGTATGCGGATTTTCGGGATCGTTGTCGGTGGCGCGCACGAAGAAATACAGTTCGTCGCCCGGCTCCATGCCCAGCTCAGCCAAGGTCCACTGCTTGTTCCAGGTGCGCTGTTTCGGGTCAGCGGACTTGGGCAGCGGCACTTCGCGGTCGGTGAAGCGCACGTTCTCGCCGCTGCCGCGCGCCAGCGTCATATGCAGGCTGGCGCGTACGATGGCGTAGTCGTCGCGCACCACCACGGCGATGCGCGCGGTCACCGCATCCCTGGCCAGCAGGTGGATCAATTCAACCGGCTCGGCGATGGTCACCTGCGGCGCCTGGTCCTGTGTAACGCGGATGTTGTAGCGCGCGCCGCCGCCAGCGCCGGCATTGCGGGCGCGCCAGAACAGCGAGTCTTCCACGCGGCGGGTGGCGCAGGATTCGCCCACGGCCAGAATGGCGCCGTCGCTCAGCTCCACCGCCACCTTGGCGGCCGGCGAGTCGGCCGGCTGGTGCACGCACCACTGCACCTGCGCGTATTGCGGCACCTCGATATCGCGCGCGCCGGTCTCGAAGGGGGCCACGCCAGTGTACGCAGGCGGCGTCACGCGCAGATAGATTTCGCCGGCGACCACCGGCGTGTTGGCAGCCGGCGTTGCGGCGGGTTGCGCAACGGCGCGTACGGTGCCGGCATCGTAAAGCCAGGCGGCGCCGGCGAAGATTGCCGCCAACACCACCGGTGCGAGCGAGGACGGTGCGGCCAGCGGCGCGCGGCGGCAGGCAATGGCGCGATAGTCGGCGGCGCTCAAGCTGGTAGCCAAGCGCGCCTGCAACCGTTGCTGCTGCAAGCGCGCCATCGGCGTGGCTCGCTCGCCGGCCAGCAGCGCGCTGCTGTCTTCCAGCGACGGCACGGCGGCGTCCAGCCAGGCGGCCCATTGCGCGGCAATGCGCTGGCGCCAGCGCCAGGCGTCCAGCGCCAGCCCGAGCGCCCAGGCGGCCAGCGCCGCTAGCAGCCACGTGCGCATGGCCGGCAGCAGCACAGCAGCGGCCACCAGCGGGGTCAACGCCGCCAACCAGGCTGGCGCGCGGCGGCGCAGCACGGCGGCCCACAGCCGCTGGCGCAACAGGTCAGGAGCGGCGGACATGGGTCAGACTCCGTTCCAGTAAAAACAGCGCCAGCAACAGCCAGGCGATCCAGTAGGCAGGTTTGGCATCGGCGGCAGCGGACGCCATGGCAAACTTGTGCGACGGCGCCGGATAGGCAGGCGCCGGTGCGACAGCGAGCAGGCGCCATGCTTCGTACAGGGCGCGCGCCGTCTCGGCATCTTGCGGCGGGAAGGCGGCCGAGGTCCACAGGCGACCGCGCGGACTGTCGGCGTAACGCAGTGTGACGCCGTTGATGGTGATGGTGGTGGCCTTGCTCAGTTCCGGCCAAGCCTTCTCACTACCGGCGCCCAACCACCAGTGCGGCGCGCGCCAGTCTGCGGGCGGCGCCAGTGCAGGCGTGTCCCAGACGATCAATTCGGTCGAGGCGACGGGCGCGCCAGCAATTGCGTAACGCTGCGCGCCATCGCCAGCCTGGTCGAACGCGGCAAATAGCGCGCGCCAGGCCTGTACGCGCTCGGGCGCTGCCGACAGCGCGACCCGGTGACTCACAGGTGACGTGGCTGGTGCCGGAGGTACGTTTGGCGCAGCCTGCACCCGCAGCTCCACCGCGTGACCGAACTGCGGCGCCCGCGCGGGCATGCCGATCTGCCCCTCGCGCGCCACGATCAGTAGCCGCGCACCGGCGCGCCAGTCACGTTGGTTATGGCGCAGCCAGGCCAGCGCGTCCGGCGGCAAATCGATACGCCGCGCACCGGCCATCCCCGCATCGGCGATCTGGCGCGCAGCCCATGCCTGGTCGGCGCCAGCATCGACCAGCACCGTGTCGCCGCGCCATGGCAATACGGTGACGGCCAGCCAGGCGATCAGCACCACCAGCAACAGGCAGCGCACCAGCAACAGCAAGCGGTCGCGCCACTGCCACACGCGCAACTGCTGCGGCGCGGCAGCGGGCAGGAAGCGCGCGGTAGCCAGAAATTGGGCGTCGAGGCGCTGGCGCTTTTGCCGGTGCCACCAGATCGGCAGCAACAGCAGCGGCAGCAACAGCCACCACCAGGGATAACTACTCGTCATTAACGCGCTCCCGCCTTTTGCAGCCAGCGGCGCAGGACGTCCGCCAGCGGCTGCTCGATACACGCCTCGTGGTGGACGATATCGTGCTGGCGGCAGCTGGTGGCAATCGCGCCGAAGTGGGCCGCGCTGCGCTCGAGGTATGCCACGCGGTCGGCTTTGGTAAACCTGTGCAGGCCGGTCTCCTGTTCGGGATCGCGGTAGGCCGCGCCCGAGGGAAAGTCGGCATCGACCTCGGCCCGCGTGCGCACCGTCAGCAACCGCACGTCATGGTGCAGCTTGCGCAGGCGCAGCAGCGCCTCCGACAGCGGCGACGGCCCAGACTGGCCGTGCCAGTCCAGGCCATCGGTGGCGGCAAATACGAGGCTCGGCGCGCGCGTAAAATGCAGGCTCGATTTCAATGCTTGCGCGGTCGGCGGCAGGCCATCCGGCTGCGCCCCCGCCAGCCGCGCCAGTACCCGCTGCAAGTGGAGCGGTCCGCGATCGGCCGGTGTGAATGCCACCTTGCCGCCGCTGCAAATGGCAAGGCCAAAGGCATCGCCCTGGCGCTGGGCGATGGCGGCCACGCAGGCCAGTGCCGTGCGGGCAAACCACAGTTTATCGACGCCTTTCAGTTCGCGGCTCGGTTCCGCCATCGAGGCCGTGGCGTCGAGCCACAGCCAAGTGGCGACGTGGCTGTCGCGCTCCGCCTCGCGCACAAAGTAACGGTCGGCGCGGGCCAGCAGTTTCCAGTCCACGCGCCGCCATTCGTCGCCGGGCGCATAGGCGCGATACTCGGAAAACTCGACGCCCGCGCCACGCTCGCGGCCCGCGTGGATGCCGTGGCCGAGACCGGCCAGCACGTGGCGGATCACCAGCTCCAGGTCGCGCGTGGCGGCCATGGCGGCATTGGTCGCAGCGGGCATGGCGGCGGGGGATGGAGGTGAAACGGGCATAGGCAATGGGCGCGTGTTGGACGAAATGGACGTGGAGCGTCGGCTAATCGGGACGGATATGCTCGCGCAGCGCCAGCAGGATGTCGGCGATCGCCACGCCGTCGGCTTCGGCCTCGAAATTGCGGATCACGCGGTGCGCCAGCACGGGCAGCAGCATGGCGCCGATATCCTCGCGCGTGACCGCCAGCCGGTTGTGCATCAGCGCCCGCGCTTTCGATGCCAGCACCAGCGCCTGGCCGGCGCGCGGACCGGCGCCCCAGCCCACGTGCTGCTTCACCGCCGGCACGGTGGTCAATGCCGGCCGGGTGGCGCGCACCAGCCGCGTGGCGTACGCCAGCAGGTGCTCGCCGATTTCGATATCGCGCACCAGCTGCTGCAGGCGCAGCAGCGTGGCCACGTCCATCACCGGCTCGGCATCGCGCAGGCCGGCGTTGGTGGTGGCGGCGACCATGCGGATTTCCTCTTCCTCGGTCGGATAGACGACATCGATACGCAGCAGGAAGCGGTCGAGCTGCGCTTCAGGCAGCGGATAGGTGCCGGCCTGCTCGATCGGGTTCTGCGTCGCCAGCACGAAGAAGGGCTTGGGCAGTGCATGGGTTTGGCCGGCAAAGGTGACGCTGCGTTCCTGCATCGCTTCGAGCAGCGCCGACTGGGTTTTAGGCGGCGCGCGGTTGATCTCGTCGGCCAGCAGCACCTGGGTGAATACTGGCCCGGGCTGGAAGCGGAACTCGCGCTTGCGCGTGGCCTGGTCTTCTTCCAGGATCTCGGTGCCGACGATATCGGACGGCATCAGGTCGGGGGTGAACTGTACACGGTGGAAGGCCATGTCGGTTGCCTGCGAGAGCGACTTGACCAGCAACGTCTTGCCCAGCCCAGGCACGCCCTCCACCAGCGCGTGGCCGCCGGCCAGCAGGCAGATGATGAGCGAATCGATCACGTTTTCCTGGCCGATGATCACCTTCGACATGCTGGCCTTGAGCGCCACCACCTTGGCGGACAACGCGCCAACTTCACTTTCGCTCCAGGCGATTGCGCCCATCGTACCGCTCATCTAAGCTCCCAACGCGTATTGAATGATATTGACCGCAAAGCGGGTGTTGTCGATCGCCAGAAACCGCTTGTTGCGAAAGTCGTAGTCCCACTCGCAGCCATAGTCCTTGTTACTGTATAAAATCCGCACCCGTCCGCCCACTTCCACCGCCTTCAGGTAGTCGTGCACCAGGTCGTCGCCCCAGCCATTGAGTTCCACGCCGGTCGTCGGCGGCCCCTCGAACTTGAAGAAGCTCGAATAGACCGGGTGGTTGTTCGGAATCTTGTTCAAGGCGCGCTTGCCGAAAATGCTGGCGATCTCGGATTCGAACGACTTGGCAAACAGGCCGTCGATATCGTGGTTGCAGTCGTCCACGAACACGAAGCCGCCGCCCTTCACGTAGCGCTCGAGGTTCTTGCGCTCGGCCGGCGTGAATTGCACCAGCTTGTGGCCGGCGAAGTAGCAGAACGGCGCCTCGAGCATCTTCGGGTCAGACAGGGCCACGATACGCTCCACCGGATCGACGCGCAGGGTCGTGTACTCGACCAGCGAATTGAGCACGTTGCTGGGCATGCGCACATCGACATCCCAGTCACCCGACTCGTAAGTCAGGCGGGTGAAGTAGAAATCCCAGGCCAAATCCGTCTGCCTTACACCGCGTCCGACAGCGACGTGAAGTTAAAGTCGCGCACCTTCATCGGCGGGATCACCATCTGGTAGCGCACTTCGTCGCCGCCGATCACCACCGGCTTGCCCAGTTCCTCGATATTGTTCAACATCGACACCGGGCTTTCGTTAAAGCGGAAGTTCTTGATCGGGTGCTTGATCTTGCCGTTCTCGATGTAGAAGGTGCCGTCGCGCGTCAGGCCCGTGAGCAGCAGCGACTGAGGATCGACCATGCGGATATACCAGGTGCGCGTGACCAGCACGCCCTTCTTGGTGGACGCGATCAGCTCTTCGGTGGACTTGCCGCCGCCCGACATGATCATGTTGCCGTGGCGGCCGATGGCGCGCTTGCCCTGCTTCTCGGCCCAGTAAGGGGTGTAGTCGAGCGAGGCGATCTTGCCGCCCTTGATCACGTCGGTGCGCTCGCGCGCCAGCATCGACGCATTATCCCAGCCCAGCACCGGCACGTCCGAGTTCCACGGATCGGCCCACAGGTTTACCTGCTCGTCGAACAGCTTTTCGCCAAGGCGGTTGCCGCCACCTTTTTTCGACAGGAAGCTGCGGCCTTCGTCGGCCTGGCGCGCATCGAACGCGCCGAACATGCGGCCGATGATTTCCGACGTGGCGGCCGGCTCCAGGATCACCGTGTAGCGGCCCGGCTCGATGGCCTTGGCATTGACCGAAGTCAGTGCCTTTTCAATGGCGATCTCGGACGCCTCGCGCGCGTTGAACCTGGCGGCATCGTTGGCCGAACGCGTCACCCAGCCCGAACCCAGGCCGTCCTCGGTGCGGGTAGTGACCGTGAAGCCAAGATTGGTCAGGGTCTGGTAGCCGAACACGCCGTTGGAGTTGGCCACGGTTTCGAAGCCGGTGGTGTCGCTGAAAAAGCCGGCGGCAACCAGCCCCTTTTTGCGCGCCAGCTCGATGCTCGCTGCCGCCACCTCGGCGCGGTACTCGGGATCGATGGCGGCGGTAGCCGCGCTGTACGTGGACGACGCTTTATAAACCTGCCCTTTCACGGCCGGCAGGAACTCCGGATTTTCCGGTGCCAGGCGCGCCACTTCCTCGGCGCGGCGCACGGCTTTTTCCAGCGACTTGTCATCGAACTCGTTCACCGACGCCGTGCCCTGGCGCTTACCGAAGGCCACGCTCACGGTGAGCTGGGTGTTTTGCACCAGGCCGGCGGTGGACACGCTGTTGCGCGCGTAGCGCACGTTGCCGCGCTGGCTGCCCGAAATCTGCACCCGGCATTCGTCGGCTTTCGACAGCGCCATCACCTTGTCGCAAATCTGTTTTGCTTCGTCTTGCGTGAGCATCTTCATCGTTTATCCTATCTTGCGTGCGGTGTTGATCACATTGATGCCGTTGAAGCGCGTGGTGGGCGAACCGTGCGACACGGCGCTGACCTGGCTCGGCTGGCCCTTGCCGTCGAAGAAGGAGCCGCCCATGCGCCAGTCGCGCGCATCGCACAGCGCCGTGCAGGCGTTCCAGAACTCCTGGGTGTTCGATTGGTAGGCCACGTCTTCGAGCTGGTTGCCGATCTTGCCGTTCTTGATCTCGAAATACAGCTGGCCGCCGAACTGGAAGTTGTAGCGCTGCTGGTCGATCGAGAACGAGCCGCGACCGAGGATGTAAATCCCCTTCTTGACGTCCTTGACCATTTCGTCGGGCGTCAGCTGTTTCTTGCCCGCCGCCAGGGAGACGTTGGGCATGCGCTGGAACTGCACGCTGCTCCAGCTGTCCGCGTACGAGCAACCTTGCGATTCCTTCTCGCCGATGACGTGGGCCTGGTCGCGCGTGGCCTGGTAGTTGACCAGGATGCCGTCCTTGATGATGTCCCAGCGCTTGGCCGGCACGCCCTCGTCGTCGTAACCGACGCAACCGAGCGACGCCGCCGTGGTGCGGTCGGCAATGAAGTTGACGATATCGGAGCCATACTTGAATTTCTTGCTCTGCCACTTGTCGAGCGTGGCGAAGCTGGTGCCGGCGTAGTTGGCTTCGTAGCCAAGCACGCGGTCCAGTTCCGTCGCGTGGCCCACCGACTCGTGGATGGTCAGGAACAGGTGTTCGGGCGAGAGCACCAGGTCGTACTTGCCCGGCTCCACCGACTTGGCGGTGAGCTTTTCGCGCGCCTGGCGGCCAGCCGCACGGGCATCCTCGATCAGGTCATACGCGCCGTTGTACAGCGTGGTCACGCCGCCAGCCGCCTTGAGCTTGTGCTCGGGACGGGCGTCGAAGAATTCATAGCCCATCGCCACCGGCGACGACAGGCCGTCGCGGGTGCGGAAGCGGTTGCTGGCCTTGTCCACGGCGGTGGCGGTGAACGGCGACCACAAACGGTGCATGTCCTGGTCGATGTACGAACCGTCGGTGGACGCAAAATACTTTTGCTGGTTGACCTGGAACAGGTTGGCCTGCATGAAGTTGGCGCCCGCATCCAGGCCCGCCTTGTTGGCGGCGATCAGCATTTCCGCCTTTTCCTTGATCGGCACCGCGCGCCAGTCCTTCTTGAACGGCGTGGCCCACGCCACGTCGCCCACGCCCCTGACAGGCGCCAGCACCACGGGTTCGAGCTGCAGCTTCGCATTGGCGCGGGCGATCGCCACGGCCTGGCGCGCGGCGTCCGCCACCGAGTCGAGCGTCATCACGTTGGTCGAGCAAAAGCCGTAGGCGCCGCCGGCGATCACGCGCACGCCCACGCCGGACGACTCGGTGTTGACGATGTCTTCCACGTTGAGGTCGCGCGTGGTGATGAACTGGTTCAGGTAGCGGCCGATGCGCACGTCGCAGTAGCTGGCGCCGGCCTTGGTGGCCGCGTTGAGGGCGGCGTCGGCCAGCGACTTCTTGAACTGCACGGCCATTGGGCTCAGCAACTCGTCGGCGGCGATGGCGTTACCGAAAACGGGGATCAGCAAGCTGCCGCCGGCGGCGGCGCTGACCTTTAAAAATGAACGTCGTTCCACTGATACTCCAAAAGTCTGTTTTAAACCGCGTCCGACAGCGACGTGAAATTGAAATCGCGCACACGCATGGCCGGCACCAGAAGCTGGTACGGCGATTCGTCGCCCGACAGGATTTCCGGCCGGCCCAGTTCATCGATGTTGTTCAACATCGATACCGGGCTTTCGTTGAAGCGGAAGTTCTTGATCGGGTGCTTGATCTTGCCGTTCTCGATGTAGAACGTGCCGTCGCGCGTCAAACCCGTGAGCAGCACCGACTGCGGATCGACCATGCGGATATACCAGGTGCGCGTGACCAGCACCCCTTTTTTAGTATTCGCAATCAGCTCCTCGGTGGATTTGTTGGTGCCGGCCATGATGATGTTGCCGGGCGCTCCCACCGCGCGCTGGCCCTGCTTCTTGGCCCAGTACATCGAGTAATTGAGATCCTGGACGCGGCCATTCTTGATCAGGTCCTGGCGTTCGCGCGCCAGCATCGAGCCGCCATCCCACGGCAGCACGGCCACGTTGGCGTCCCACGGATCGGACCACACGTTGACCTGCTGGTCGAACAGCTTTTCGCCCTTGCGGTTGCCGCCGCCTTTTTTCGACAGGAAGCTGCGGCCCTCGTCGGCTTCGCGTGCACCGAAGTCGTTGAACATATACGCCAGGATGTCGGACGTGGCGGCGGGTTCAAGCACCACCGTGTAGCGGCCCGGTTCCAAGGCCTTGGCTTCCACCGAGCGCAAGGCTTTTTCGATGGCGACGTTGGACGCTTCACGCGCGTCGAATTTGGAGGCATCCCCCACGCTGCGCTTGGCCCAGCCCGAACCGCGCCCGTCTTCGGTGCGCACCGTAATGGTGAAGTCCAGTCCCGTATCGCGCTGGAAGCCGAAGACGCCGTTGGAGTTGGCCACCGCCGTGAACTTGGCGCTGTCGGCAAAAAAGCCCGCTGCCACCAGCTTGTTCTTGCGGCTGTTCTCGATGCTGTACGCGGCCACCTGGGCGCGGAATTCCGGGTCGATGTCGGCGGTCTTCTGGAAGAACGTTTCGCTGGCCTTGTATTGCTGTTTCGATGGCGTGGGCATGAACTCCGGGTTGTCCGGAGCCAGGCGCGCCAGTTCCTCGGCGCGGCGCACCGCGCGTTCGATCGACTTGTCGTCGAACTCATTGATGGTGGCGATGCCCTGCTTCTTGCCGAAGGCGACCGCGATCGCCAGTTCGGTATTTTCGATCAGGCCAGCCGTGGAGACGGCGTTGCGCGCGTAGCGGATGTTGCCGTTACGGCTGCCGGTCAGGTTCACTTCGCACTGGTCGGCGCTGGTCAGTGCCAGCACCTTGTCGCAAATGCGCTTGGCGTCGTCCTGGTTCAGGTTTTTCATTGGTCAGTGTCTCCGGCTTAAGCGATCTTGCGCGCAGTATTAATCACGTTAACCCCGTTAAAGCGGGTCGTACTGGCGCCATGCGACACCACCGACGATTGCGAAGGCTGGCCCTTGCCGTCGAAGAAGGAACCGCCCATGCGCCAATCGCGCTCGTCGCACATGGCCGTGCAGGCGTTCCAGAACTCCTGGGTATTCGACTGGTAGGCCACGTCTTCGAGCATCTGGCCGATCTTGCCGTTCTTGATCTCGTAATACAGTTGGCCGCCGAACTGGAAGTTATAGCGCTGCTGGTCGATCGAGAACGAACCGTCGCCCACGATATAGATGCCCTTCTTGACGTCCTTGACCATCTCGTCCGGGGTGAGCTGCTTTTTACCGGCCTGCAGCGACACATTGGGCATGCGCTGGAACTGCACGCTGCTCCAGTTGTCGGCATACGAGCAGCCGTGCGATTCCTTTTCGCCGATGATGGCTGCCTGGTCGCGCGTGGCCTGGTAATTGACCAGGATGCCGTCCTTGATGATGTCCCAGCGCTTGCACGGCACGCCCTCGTCGTCGTAGCCCACGTTGGCCAGCGAGCCTGGCGTGGTCTTGTCGGCGACGATGTTGACGATATCGGAGCCGTACTTGAATTTCTTGGTTTCCCACTTGTCGAGCGTGGCGAAGCTGGTGCCGGCGAAGTTGGCCTCGTAACCGAGCACGCGATCGAGTTCGGTCGGGTGCCCCACCGATTCGTGGATGGTCAGCCACAGGTGTTCGGGCGTGAGCACCAGGTCGTATTTGCCCGGCTCCACCGACTTGGCGGTGAGCTTCTGTTTTGCCTGTTTGCCGGCCGCGCGCGCATCTTCGATCAGGTCATAGGACTTGGTGTACAGCGTGGTCACGCCGCCGGCCGCCTTGACCTTGTGCTCGGGGCGCGCATCCAGGTATTCGTAGCCCATGCCCACCGGCGCCGACAGGCCCTGGCGGGTGCGGAACTTGTTGCTCTTCTGGTCCACGGCGGTGGCGTACACCGGCATCCACAGGCGGTGCACGTCCTGGTCGATATACGAGCCGTCGGTGGACGCGAAGTATTTTTGCTGGTTCACCTGGAACAGCATCGACTGCATGAAGCTCGCGCCGCCGTCCATGCCGGCCTTGTTGGCGGTGATCAGCAGCTCGGCCTTTTCCTTGATCGGCACCGTGCGCCAGTCCTTGACGATGGGCGTGGCCCACGCCACTTCGCCCAGGCTTTTCACGGGGGCCAGCACGACAGGTTCGGTTTGCAGCCTGGCGTTGGCGCGGGCAATCGCCACGGCCTGGCGCGCGGCGCCGGCCACGCCGTCAGGCGTCATGTCGTTGGTGGCGGCAAAGCCGTAGGCGCCGCCGGCGATCACGCGCACGCCCACGCCGGCCGATTCGGTGTTGACCACGTTTTCCACGTTGAGGTCGCGGGTGGTGATGAACTGGTTCAGGTAGCGGCCCACGCGCACGTCGCAGTAGCTGGCGCCGGCCTGGGTGGCGGCCGTCATCGCGGTATCGGCCAGCATTTTCTTGAACTGCAGGGCGACCGGGTTGAGTAATTCTTCGGCCGCGATGGCGCGGCCAAAAGCGGGCAGCAACATCGTGCCCAGCGCCAGACTACCAATGTTGAGGAATGCACGTCGTTCCATCATCTCTCCAAATGTGAGACAGGAGCACCTCGCAAAACCCTTGTGGGATGGTTCGAGGTTTCCCTGATTCGGGCCAGCCGCCCTGGGCAACAGAAAGGCAATATTAGCGCCTGATCAACGAAAGGGATAGCAATATGTATGCCATCTGCCACAGCGATACACTGCGTTACAAGCGGCGCCACACTTGCGCGATTTTCACGCTGGCGCCGATTCGCTTGACCTGCGTGCGGTCCTCGCCCATGATCGCGCAGGGCGGCCGCACGGCGCCGCCATTGAACCCTCAGGAGACCGAGTATGAAGAAATACCTCGTGGCCGCTCTGGCCTGCACCACGCTGTTCGCCGCCACTGGCGCCTCGGCGCAGGCGGTGGATGCGAAGCTCAAGGACGCCATCGGCGCCAGCTCGCGCACGCCCGCCAACGTGCAGCGCGACGCCGCCCGCCATCCTTACGAGACCCTGGCCTTCTTCGGCATCCGCCCGAACATGACGGTGGTGGAACTGTCGCCGGGCGCCGGCTGGTACACCGAGATCCTGGCGCCGTACCTGCGCGACAACGGCAAGCTGATCGCCGCCGGCAACGACCTGGCGTCGCCCAATGAGCGCGAACGCAAGGGCGCCGAGCGCTTCATGGAGCGCCTGAATGCCAATCCGGCCGTGTACAACAAGGTGGCGCTGGGCGTGTTCTCGCCGCCGCGCAAATACGAATTCGCACCAAATAACAGCGTCGACATGGTGCTCACGTTCCGCAACATCCACAACTGGATTCCGACCGGCCCGGACAACCTCAAGGCGCTGTTTACCAGCGTGTACGACAGCCTGAAACCGGGCGGCGTATTCGGCGTGGTGGAGCACCGCCTGCCGGCCTCCAAAACCCAGGACGCCACTGCCAGCAGCGGCTACATGCACGAGAAGTACGTGATCGGCCTGGCCGAGGCGTCAGGCTTCAAGCTGGCCGCCAAGTCGGAGATCAACGCCAATCCCAAGGACACGGCCGACCACAAGAACGGCGTGTGGGCACTGCCGCCCACCTTCACCAACAAGGATGAAGACCGCGCCAAGTACCAGGCCATCGGCGAGAGCGATCGCATGACGCTCAAATTCGTCAAACCGTAAGTGTTATGCCGGCCGGGGATGCTCCCCGGCCTCAGCCCAGCTGCTGCAAGATCTCGCGGTAAATTGCCGTCAAAGGCACCGACTTTTCCACCGCCCCGCGCTTGACCGCCTCCTTCGGCATGCCGTACACCACGCACGACGCCTCGTCCTGCGCCACGGTGCGCGCGCCCGCCTTGAGCATCTCCAGCAGGCCTGCCGCGCCGTCGTCCCCCATACCCGTCATGATCACGCCCAGCGCATTGGCGCCGGCCGCGCGCGCGGTGGAGCGGAACAGCACGTCCACCGACGGTCGATGGCGATTGACCAGCGGACCATCGACCACCTCGACAAAATACTGTGCACCATTGCGGCGCAGGAGCATGTGTTTGCCGCCGGGCGCGATCAGCACCTGGCCTTGCAGCACGCGGTCGTTATTGGCCGCTTCCTTGACGCGCACCTCGCATACGCTGTCGAGCCGCGCGGCAAAGGCAGCGGTGAATTTTTCAGGCATGTGCTGCACCACCACGATGCCGGGGCAAACGCGCGGCAGCGACGTAAGCACTTCTTCCAGCGCCTGGGTGCCACCGGTGGAGGTGCCGATCGCCACGATCCGCTCGGTGGTCGCAGTCATGGGTCGCGTATCGCCCAGCGACAGCACCGCATCCGCATTGAGCTTGGCGGTCACCGGTGGCAATGGCGGCAGCGGCGCATGGTACGCGGACTTGACCACGTGGGCGCCGGCGGCCGTGCGCACGGCCGATACCAGTTCGTCCGAGCTGTCGTACAAAAACTGCTTGAGGTCCAGGCGCGGCTTGGTGATGACGGCCACGGCGCCAGCGGTCAAGGCTTCGACCGACGTCTGCGCGCCCTTCTCGGTGAGCGTGGAGCAGATCACCACGGGCGTGGGCCGCTCGGCCATGATCTTGCGCAGGAACGAGATGCCGTCCATCTTCGGCATCTCGACATCGAGCACGATGACGTCGGGCCACTGCATCTTCATGCGCTCGATCGCCAGCAGCGGGTTGGCCACGGCATAGGTGACGGTGATGCCCGGCGCGGCGTTGAGCAGGCCGCTGAGCACCTGCCGCACCACGGCCGAATCGTCGACGATCATGACCTTGATGTCGCTCATTGCTGGTCCTTGCGGTACACCGATGGCGCCACCATCGACAGCGTGTCGTTGATGTCGTTCAGGGTTTCCGAGTGCCCGATCAGGAAATGGCCACCGGGCCGCAACAGCGCCAGCAGGCGCGCCACCACCTGGCGCTTGGTATCGAGATTAAAATAGATCATTACATTCCGCAGGAAGATCACGTCGAACTGGCCCAATGCGGGCAGCGCCTGGTTCAGGTTCACCTGCTGGAATTGTACCCGCTGGCGCAGTGGGCGCTCGATCAGCATGGTGCCCTCCTCGCTGCCCTGGCCCCGCAGGCAAAAACGCTTCAGGTAGCCGATCGGCATCTGGCTGGCGCGTTCGAGCGGATAGTGGCCGTTGCGCGCCCGTTGCAGCACGCGGGTACTGATGTCGGTGCCCAGCACTTCCCACGCGGCGTCGCCCAGCACGTCGGCCAGCACCATGGCGATGCTGTACGCTTCCTCGCCGCTGGAGCTGGCCGCGCTCCACACGCGCAGCCCGCGCCCCCGGTCGCGATCGCGCGCTTCTTCCACCAGTTGGCGCAGCAACTGGAAGTGCTTCGGTTCGCGGAAAAAATAGGTCTCGTTGGTGGTGAGCAGGTCGATCGCCACTTGCAGCTCGGCCGGGTCACTGCGGCTTTGCAGCAGCCGCAAATAGTCGCCGTAACTGGCCAGCCGGTGGTGCGCCAGGCGCTTGGCCAGGCGCCCGCTCACCAGCGCCTGTTTGCCGTCCGACATGCTGATGCCGGCGGCGTCGTAAATAAAGCGCTGGAACTGGGAGAATTCGCGGTCGGTCAGGGCTGCTGCGGTCATGGGCCGGCACGGGAACTGGCCGTGGCCAGCGGCACGGCATGGCGCGAGAGCTCCACCACCTCGCCGGTGGACAGCACGCGTTCGAGCGCCAGCAGGATCACGAAACGCCCCTGGCACTTGGCAATGCCGGCGATGAAGTCGGCGCGGATACGGGCCCCGAACGGCGGCGCCGCTTCGATGTCGGCCGGTTCGATTTCCACCACCTCGTTCACCGCATCGACCATCATGCCCAGCACCTGCTTGCCTTCGCCATCGTCGATCTCGGCGATGATGATCGACGTGCGCTTGCCGATGGCCGCCACGCCGCGCCCGAAGCGCGCCGACAGGTCGATCACCGGCACCACCGCGCCGCGCAGGTTGATCACGCCGCGTACGCAGTCGGGCATCATCGGCACGGTGGCGGTGCCCGCGTATTCGATGATTTCCTTGACATGCAGGATGCCGACCGCGAACCGCTCCTCGCCCAGCAGGAAGGTCAGGTACTGGGTGGACAGCGGCTCGGCGCCGTGCTGGATGGTGGCAAGGTTCATGGCGGTGTTCTCCATCAGACGGCCAAGGCAGGCAATGCCGGGGCGGCGGCGCCACGGCCATCCACAGCCTGCAGCAATGCACCGACGTCGAGTATCAGCGCCACGTCGCCGCTGCCGAGGATGGTGGAGCCGCTGATGCAGCGCACTTCGCTGAAGATGGGACTGAGAGGCTTGATCACGGTCTGGAATTCGCCGAGCAAGGTATCGACCACCAGCCCCGCGCGCACCTTGCCGAAGCGGAGCACCACGATGCTCTCGCGCCGCGTGGGCGCGCCGGCGATATGGAACAGCGCGCGCAGGCGGATGAACGGCAGCACCTGGCCGCGCAGGTTGCTGTAATCCTGCCCCGGTTCGGCGGCAAACTCGATGCACTCCTCGATGGTGTCGAGCGGGATCACGAACACGGACGATCCCACCTGCACCAGGAAGCCGTCGATGATGGCCAGCGTGAGCGGCAGGCGTACGGTCACGGTGGCGCCCTGACCTTCGACGCTGCGGACATCGACGCTGCCGCGCAGCGCGGTGATGTTGCGCTTGACGACATCCATGCCCACCCCGCGCCCGGACAGGTTGGTAATCGTCTCGGCGGTGGAAAAGCCGGCTTCGAAAATCAGGTTGTGGATTTCGGCGTCGGTGAGCTTGCGCTCCGGGTCCACCAGGCCGCGCTCGATGGCCTTGGCCAGGATTTTCTCCTTGCGCAGGCCGCCGCCGTCGTCGCTCACTTCGATCACGATGCTGCCCGATTCGTGGAAGGCGTTCAGCGTGATCATGCCGCGCGCCGGCTTGCCGGCAGCCACGCGCACGGCAGCGGGCTCAATGCCGTGGTCCATGGCGTTGCGCACCAGGTGCATCAGCGGGTCGCCGATCTTTTCCACCACCGTTTTATCGAGCTCCGCATCCTCGCCATCGACCGCCAGGCCGATGTCCTTGCCCAGCTCGCGCGCCACGTCGTGCACCACGCGCTGGAAGCGGTTGAAGGTAGCGCCGATTTTCACCATGCGCAGTTCCAGCGCGGCGTCGCGCACCTGCTCCACCAGGTTCGATACCGTGGATGTTGCCTCCAGCAGCTCGGCGTTGTGCAGGCGCTGGCCGATCACGCTGGTGCGCGCGCCGGCGATGATCAATTCGCCCACCAGGTCGATCAGCCGATCGAGCTTGTCGGAATCGACCCGGATCGAGCGGTTTTCCTGCGCCTTTTGTTCGACCACCTGCTTTTGCCGCGTGAGCGCCGCCTCCACCACCACTGGCGCCACCTGGCCGGCAGCGACCAGGATGCTGCCCAGGCGCTGCGGGGCCTCCTGCGTTTGATGCGCGCCCGCTTCCCCCTGCACCTCCGGGTGTAGCGATTGCTGCGACTGCTGCGCCAGCGCCGCCGCCAGCTCGGCGGCTGTCACGCTGCCGCACTGCACCAGCATTTCGCCCAGCCGGGCCGGGTTTTCCGGCAGCGCGCGGATCAGTTCCACGTACTCGGACACCTTGCCGCGCGGCGCGACGAGGCGGATCTCGCAGTCGTCCTGCACGAATTCGAACACGCCCAGGATCGCCGCGCGGTCGGCCGTGCTCTCGAAGGCGATCTCGAAGCCGAGATAACACAGTTCCGCGTCCATCTCGTCGGCCGTCGGCAGCGCATCGGCCACGGTGGCCATGCCGGCGATGCGGCCCAACCGGGCCAGGTAGCGAAGGAACGCGATCGGGTCCATGCCGTTTTGCAGCACGCCGGCGCCGAACCGCAGCGAAATATGCCAGTAGTCGCTGTCGCCGTTACTTGCCTCCTGCCCCATGCGCTCCACGTCCGGTTCCGGCCTCACTGTCAATGACTGCTCCGCCAGCGATTGCGCCGGATCGTCACCTGCGCCCATGCGCCGCCGCAGCTGCTGCAGCAGGCGTTCGCCCTCGGGCGCAGTATCCGGGTCGGCCTCGTATTGGCCAGCCGCCAGGCCATCGGTCATGCTCGACAGGTGGTCGCAGCAGGCCAGCAGCAGCGCCACCATGTCGTCGTCGATCACCGCGCGGCCATCGCGCACGGCGTCGAGCAGGCTTTCCACCACGTGGGTAAACGCCACCATGTGATCGAGGCTGAACAGGCCGGCCGATCCTTTGATGGTGTGAGCGGCGCGGAAGATGGCGTTGATCGCCTCGCCCTGGTCACCCAAATCCTGGGACAGGTCGATATTGAGCAGCGCGTGCTCCATGTCGGCCAGCAGCTCGCGGCTTTCGGTGATGAAGGTTTGCAGCGCCTGGTCCAAATTCATCGCCTGCTCCTCAACTGTGAATCAGCACGGCGTCGCCGAAGAACGCGCCCAGGTTCAGCATTTCCACCACGTCCACCACGGCCGGGCTGTGGTTGCGCAGCCGCAGCTCGCGCTGTTCGATGGTCGCGGTGCGCTTGGCCAGCATCAGCACCTGCAAGCCTGCCGTATCGAGTTCGGTCACGCCGGCCAGGTCGATTTCCAGCACCGGCGCTGCGCGCAGCGCCTGAAGGACTTCAAGCTTTAGATCGGCGGCGCGGTAGATGTTGATCTCGCCGCCCCAGGCCAGGTGGCCGATATCGCTCACGGCAGCACCAGCTTGGCGACGGCGCCCAGCAGCACCTCGGGCTTGAACGGCTTGACCACCCACGCCTTGGCGCCGGCGGCCTTGCCCTCCTCTTTCTTACTTTCCTGCGATTCGGTGGTCAGCATGATCACCGGCGTAAACCGGTAGCTGGCCAGCTTCTTGAACTCTTTGACAAACGTGATGCCGTCCATATTGGGCATGTTCACGTCGCACACGACCAGGTGGATCTTCTGGCCCGTGCACTTGGTGAGCGCGTCGGCGCCGTCGCGGCCTTCGATCACGTCGTAGCCCGCGCCCTTGAGCGCGATGCCCACCACCTGGCGCAGCGAGGCCGAATCATCAACCACCAGTATCGTCTTTGCCATGCTGTTTTACCCCGTTCTAGAAAAAAGTGATCTCGTCGGCATCCGTCGCCTTGGGCGCCACGTGGCGCGAGCCGCTGTGTACCGCGTGTTCCTCGGCCATGGCGTAGGTGCTTTTCAACGCGTCGAGCAGCGGCGCCGGGTCGGGCGCCAGCAGTTCGCCGGTGGCCTCGAAATGGCGGCGGTTTTCTTCCAGTACCGTCGGCATCAGCGCGAGGTTTTCGCGCACGTGCGACATCACCTGGCTCACGCGGTCCTGGAATTGCAGCTGCACCAGCGCCTCGCCCACTTCGCCCTGGATGGCGATGCTTTCCTGCTTGAGCAGGTCGGACGATTGCACCAGCGCGTCGGTCATGGTGCGGAAGTCGGCCAGCACCGAGTCGATCATGCCTTCGGCCGACTGCATGCTCTGATCTTCCGCATCGCTGGATGCCTCGGCGGCCTGGCTGGCGGCCAGGATGGCGCTGCTGATCTGGCCCACGCGCTGCGAGATATTGCGGCCCGTCTCGGCCGAGCGGCTCGACAGGTGGCGCACCTCCTGCGCCACCACCGCGAAGCCGGCGCCGGCGGGACCGGCGCGCGCGGCCTCGATGGCGGCGTTCAGCGCCAGCAAGTTGGTCTGGGCGGCGATGCTGGCCACGCCTTCGGCCATGTCGCGCAGCTCGCGGGTAAAGCGTTCCAGGTCGCGGATCTGTCCCAGCATGGCCTGCTTGGACAGCATGGCCGACTTCATCGACGCCACCACGGACGCCAGTTGCGAGGCGCTGTGCGAGAACACGGCCGTCATCGACTGCCCGCCCTGATTGCCTTCGAGGCTGGAGACGCGCAGCGCGTGGTCGAGCTTATCGACGATGCTCGAAAAGCGGGTGGCCAGGTCGGCCACCGCGTCTTCCATTTGGGTGCGCGAGTTTTCCAAGTGGCGGCTCCACACCGGCAGCACCGCCGCGCCGAACGCATCGCGCCCGTGCAGGTAGCGCCCTATCATGCTGTCGCCGCCGGGCGCCTGGCCACCCGCCGCCGGTCCGAACGCGCACCATGCGGCGCCGGCCAGCAGCAGCGCAGCCCACAACACGGTGTACCAGCCCCATGCGGTCCAGCCAGCCACGATGGTGCCCGCACCACCCGCCGCCGCCAGCGCAAACGACGCAAACAGTTGTTTGAAGCTTGCTTCGACTCCGAAAATCGTCTCCACGCGATGGCACCCCGCTCCGGCAGCAAGCGCCTCAAAAGGGGGGCGCCGAGGTCCCACTCTAGCGCAATGCCTGGTAAATGTTGCTTAAAATTTTGAAACGGACGGGGACGCTGCAGGCAGCTGTTGCAGACTCACAACCTTGAAACGGCGCCTTTAGTGACTAGCAAAACGGGATGTTTGGCGCGGCGCCGTGGCGGCGTGCCTGCCCGGATTTCACCTGGTTTCAGGTGACACTCTTGGTCATTGCCCACGCTGGGGAATTAATGCTAAATCGCAACGATATTTGCACTTTTGACTCAAAAAAGGTTTACACTGCTGGCTGCCTTTTTGCTACCCACCCAGCGAAAGACCCATCACACCAATGCCGGCTAACCCGGCCGCGCCATAGAATATGAACCAGGCATTCCTAGATCACCGGGCAAAATACCGGCAAGTGCTCGCCGAGCGTTTTCGGGTATCCCCTGAAATGTACGACGAAATTTCGCGCCTGATGGCGCCCCTGGCCACGCATATCAGCGTGCGCAAGGGCGAGCAGCTACAGCGCAGCGGCGAAGTGGTGCAGTACATCCACTGGCTGCACAGCGGCGTGGCGCGCGCCGGCTTCGTGCCCGACAACGGCAGCGAAGTGACGCTGTACTTCCGCACCGACGGCCACTTGGCCGTGGCGCACGACGATGTGCTGCGCGCCATGGGCAACGCTCCGGCACACAATTTCGTGGTGGCGGAAACGGCGGTGCAGGCGTACCGCTTCGACTGGCGCGCGCTGTGGGCGCTGGCCGAGCAGCACCCGGTACTGCGCGATTACTACCTCAAGGTGTCGGAATGCGGCATCATGGACCAGAGCCGCCGGCTGTACCTGAGCGTGTGCCCGGCCCAGGGCCGGCTCGAAGCGTTTCGCCGCGACTACCCGGGCCTCGAGCAGCGCATTTCGCAGAAGGTGGTGGCGTCGTTCCTGGGGATCACGCCGCAGTACATGTCGCAGCTGCTGCGACAGGATGCGGCGCTGGCCCGCTAGGGTTACTTCTTCGCCTTCGGCTTGAACTCCAGGTCCTGGAAGTCGTAGCTGAAATCGGTCTCGGTCGATATCGGCGCCATCTTCATGCGGTCGATGCTGGCGTCCGGGTTGAGCGAGAACGTCACGTAGGCGTCGGCGTTGAAGTTGCGCTCTTTCCAGCGCACGATGAAAGTGTCGTGCTGGAAGTGCTCGAGTTCCCCCGTCAGATCCGGCGTGCGCGTAAACCGCATGATGCGTTTGCCGTTTTCTTCGCCGATGGTCGCCACGCCGTACCACGCATCCTCGTACTCGCCGTCATACGCCGCCAGCGGCAGCGATGGCTGCGACTGCGCCGCGCGCGCCGTGGTGGCCTTGGCCTGGCGCTCAAGCTCTTCCTGGCGCGTTGCCGCCTGCTGGTCCGCGTACAGCTTGATCCAGTCGCTGGCCGGCACCTTCAGGTACTGGTCCAGGATGCGCCAGTACAGCGCCGCCATGGCCGGGCTGTTTTCGGCGTTGGTCAAAATGGCGATGCCCAGTTTTTCTTCCGGCACCATCAGCACCGTCGAGTAAAAGCCCTGCAGCGCACCGCCGTGCATGGCGATCTTGCGGCCCTTGTAATCGCGCAGCGAGAAGCCCAGGCCATAGGCGGCGAAATTGGGCTTGGTGGAGGCCAGCGCCGGTTTCGGTTCACGGATGCGCATCGGCGTTTGCTGGCTCCACAACTCCTCGACCTGCTTGGCGCTGATCAGCTGCTTGCCGTCCGCGCTTTTCCCGTGGTTCATGAGCGTGATCATCCAGCGCGCCAGGTCCTCGGCGTTGGTGTCGATGCCCACCGCGCCGTCGGCGTTCGGCACCGGCATCGGCTTGACCACGGCCGCCTTGCCATCGATCAGGCTGTGCGGCGCCGAGTGGTTGTCGGTCGCCAGCATCTCGGCCACACTGGTCTTGGTGCCGTTCATGCCCAATGGCGCCAGGATGCGGTCGTGGATAGCCTGGCCCCAGGTCTTGCCGTCTTTTTCGGCGATGATCTTGCCGGCCACGATGTAGAGCAGGTTGTCGTACGCGTAGCTGTTGCGGAAGCTGGTGGCCGGCTTGACGTACCGGAGTCTGGCGATGATCTCGTCGGTGGAGAACGCGGTGCTCGGCCACCACAGCAAGTCGCCCGCGCCGAGCCCCAGGCCGCTGCGGTGCGTGAGCAGGTCGCGGATGGTCATCACGCCGGTCACGTACGAGTCGTACATCTGGAAGTCCGGCAGGTGCATGGTCACCGGGTCGTCCCATTTGAGTTTTCCTTCATCGACCAGCATGGCCAGCGCGGCGGCGGTGAAGCCCTTGGAGTTCGACGCCACCTCGAACAGCGTCTTGCCGTCCACCGGCGCGGGTTCGCCCAGCTTGCGCACGCCGTAACCCCTGGTGGCAACTACTTTGCCGTCCTTGACGATGGCAATCGCGATGCCTGGCACATCGAACGTCTTCAATGCCAGGTTGACGTCGGCGTCGAGGTTGTAGGCGGGGACCGGCGCGGCTTTGGTCGCGGCAGTTGCCGGCGCCGCCAGCACGGGAACGGCGGCGCCGAGCGCCACCAGCGCCAGCGCCATCGCGCTGGCGTTCAACAAACGAACAATCTTCATCGGCTTATTTCTTGAACTGTTTATCGACCGATGCCTGCGTCACCGGGTGGTAATGGTCGCGCGCCTTGGCGTACACGCTGCGCGCCCACTCGGCTTGCGCCGGTTGTTTCAGCAGCGCCGTGTACAGCGGCACCACGAACTTCTGGCGGCCCACGCTCATCAGGAACTTGGTGAGCGGTTCGCGCACGTCGTAGCCGGCCTTGACGGAGGCCAGGTAGAAGCGGAACGCGATTTCGTTGTTGCCGCTTTTCGCCAGGCCGAAGTTCTGGTCGAGGTCACGCAGTTGCGCCGCCGTGGCTTTGCCGTCGATGTCGTTCAGGAAGTGCATCCATTCGAGCGCGATCCAGCCCTTGCCATTCAGGTCGGCCGTGGGCAGTTCGCCGCGCAGCCAGCTGTTGCGCTGTTCGTCCAGCGCCGCCAGGCGTGGCGAGGCCGCGCGCACGGCATTGGCCGGAATGCCGGCGCCGTACAGCCACTCGTCGAGCTCCACCTGCGCCATGTATTCGGGATGGGCGTCGAGCAGGTTCTTTTTCAGGTAGTCGACGAATTCGTCGGTGGTGGCCGACTTGAACGCGTGCGAATCGAACCAGCCGCGCAGGAACACATCGAACGTTTCGCGGCCGGCGCGCTGCTCGAGCGTGCGCAGGAACCAGGCGCCCTTCGGATAAATCAGGCTGCCGTCCGAGTACGCCGACGGATCGACGTCCGGGCCGCGCGTGGCCAGCGCCTGCCTGGCGGCGGGGATGGTGGCCAGCGACGCCAGCGCCTCTTCCTGCTCCACTTGCAGGTTCATCTCGGCGATCTCGGCGCCGTAGATTTTTTCCACGATGCGGGTGGTGACGTAAGTGGTAAAGCCTTCGTTGAGCCACATGTACTTCCACGAGGCGTTGGTCACCAGGTTGCCCGACCACGAGTGCGCCAGTTCATGCGCGATCAGATCGACCAGGCTCTTGTCGCCGGCGATCATGGTCGGCGTGAGGAAGGTCAGGCGCGGGTTTTCCATGCCGCCGTACGGGAACGACGGCGGCAGCACGATCATGTCGTAGCGCTCCCACCGGTACGGGCCGTACAGGCTCTCGGCCGCTTCGATCATTTTCTCGGTGTCGGCCAGTTCGCTGGCAGCCGCTTCGATGCGCGCCGGTTCGGCATACACGGCCGAACGCGGGCCCAGCGTGCGCACGTCGATCTCGCCGATGGCAATGGCCAGCAGGTACGATGGAATCGGCTGCGTCATCTTGAACTTCCAGCCGCCCTTGCCGGTGGCGGCAGGGTCGTTGTCGGCGCTCATCAGCACGCGCAGGCCGGTCGGCGCGTCGATGCGGGCGCTGTAGGTAAAGCGCACGGCAGGCGTATCCTGCACCGGCGCCCACGAGCGGGCGTTGATGTCCTGCGACTGGCTGAACATGAACGGACGCTTGCCCGACATGGTCTGCGCGGGCGCCATCCATTGCAGCGCGGCGGCCGACGGCGCGGTGCGGTAGTACACGCGCACCTTCTGCGGCTGGAACGGCAGCGCGATGCGCAGGGCGCGTCCCTTTTGCAGGTCGAACTTGTCGAGCATGTACGACGTGGAGGTCCAGCGACCGTTCGGGTTCAATACCTGCACGCGCGAGATATTGAGTTCTTTGGTGTCGAGCACCAGCGTGCGCGAGGTCTTGTCGATCCAGTTCAGCGTCAGTTCGGCATAGCCGGACAGGGTCTTGCGGCCGAAATCGGCCTTCAGGTCCAGATACAGGTCGCTGGTGCGCACCTGGTCGTAGCGGGCGTAGCTCAGCGGGTCGGCGTGGGCAACGGTCACGCCCAGCGACATCAGTGCGGATAGCACGACCGCGGACAAGGTCTTCTTGATTTGCATGGTGATCTTTTCAATGTTGGTCTCAAGCGCGGAGCAGAATAGCATAGCCATGTATCCGTAATGTGTACAGCGGCGCTGCCAGGCTTGCAAGGTGCTAACTGGGCTGTGCTATCATGTCGGCCGTAAGTGGGGAGTAGTCGGCCCGCGCCTCCTGGCGCAGGAATTTGCATCAACATGATCGGTCCGCAGACCGTGGTGCAAATGGTTGAAAAACTTGACGAGACCATGATCGAAGCGCGGCCATAGTGGGCCGGGGACGCGCTTTGGATCATAGGTTCTTATCAGCCGGCCCGCGCATCTCACTCAACACCCCAATGGAAGCATTCTTCATCTCCACAGGCATTGTCGCGCTGGCAGAAATCGGCGACAAAACCCAGCTGCTCGCTTTCGTTCTTGCCGCAAAATTCCGCCGTCCCGTTCCGATCGTCGCCGCCATTTTCGTCGCTACCCTGGCCAACCACGCGTTCGCCGCCGCCATCGGCACCTGGATCACCAGCCTGCTGGGCCCCGACATATTGCGCTGGGTGCTTGGCGCTTCGTTCATCGCGATGGCCGTGTGGACGCTGGTGCCCGACAAGCTCGATGAGGAAGACACCAACTTCGCGCGCTACGGCGTATTCATGACCACCCTGATCGCCTTTTTCATGGCGGAGATGGGCGACAAGACGCAAGTGGCCACCGTGGCCCTGGCCGCGCGCTACGACAGCCTGCTGGCGGTGGTAGCCGGCACAACGCTGGGCATGATGCTGGCCAACGTGCCGGCCGTGTACCTGGGCGACCGCATCGCCCACCGGATTTCGCTCAAGCTGGTGCACGGCATTGCTGCCGTGATCTTCGCGGTGCTCGGCGTCGCTACCCTGCTGGGCGTGGGCGCCGGGCTTTCCACCTGACTACGACGTAATCGCCGGCGCCTCCACCGACGCCGGTAATGCCGGCAGCAGCAGCTGCACCTGGTGCGTGGCACCGGTGTCATCCAGCGCGATCACATTGCCTTCGCGCGTGACGCCATCGACGCTCAGGGTGGCGGCCTGCCCCGGCTGGGCGCGCGCCACGCGGATCACGTAGGAGCTGCTGGCGTGGCGGTAAGTGAGCGTAAACTCGCTCCACTCCGCCGGCATGCGCGGCGCCAGCGTCAGTTCGTGCGCGCCACGCGTTACGCCCAATAGCGACTCCACGATCAGGCGGTACATCCAGCCCGACGAGCCGGTGTACCAGCTCCAGCCGCCACGTCCCACGTGCGGCGCTACGGCATAGACGTCGGCCGTGACCACGTACGGTTCCACCTTGTAGATCGCAACGTTTTCCGCATCGGTGCCGTGCATGACCGGGTTGATCATGCGCGCCAGCTCCCAGGCGCGTTCGGTGTTACCGAGCCGCGCGAAGGCCATCGCGGTCCAGATCGCGGCGTGGGTGTACTGGCCGCCGTTTTCGCGCACGCCCGGCACGTAACCTCGGATGTAACCGGGGTTGGGGCCGGCCTTGTCGAACGGCGGGTCGAGCAGCTGGATGATGCCGGCGCCGTTGCCAAGATTGCGGCGCACCAGGCGCTGGTTGACCTGCTCCATCGCGCCGCGCACCCGCACCGGGTTGGCCACGCCGGACAGCACGCCCCAGCTCTGCGAAATCGAATCGATCTGGCATTCCTCGTTGGTGTGCGAACCGAGCGGCGTGCCGTCATCGAAATAGGCGCGGCGGTACCATTCGCCGTCCCAGGCGTTCTGCTCGACGTTGGCGGCCAGCTTGACGGACTGCTCGCGGCATTCCTGCGCAAACGCGTCGTCGTTCTTCATTTCCGCCACTTCGGCAAAGCGTTGCAGCACTTCGCACAGGAAGAAGGCCAGCCACACGCTCTCGCCCTTGCCATGCTCGCCCACCTTGTCCATGCCGTCGTTCCAGTCGCAGGAGCCGATCAGCGGCAGGCCATGTTCGCCGAAGCGCAGGCCGTGGCGGATGGCCCGCACGCAGTGCTCGTACATGGTGCCGCTCTGGTTGGAGCGGCCCGGCAGGTCGTAATACGAATCCTCTTCCGCCTTGAGCAAACGCCCTTCCAGGAACGGCAGTTCCTCGTCGAGGATACTCAAATCACCGGTGCTCGACACGTAGCGCCAGGCGCCCAGCGGCAACCACAGGTAGTCGTCCGAGCACTTGGTGCGCACGCCCCGGTCAGAAGGCGGATGCCACCAGTGCTGCACATCGCCTTCGATGAACTGGTGCGCCGCGCACAGCATCAGCTGGTCGCGCAGCAGGTGCGGCTTGGTGTGGATGGTGGCCATCGCATCCTGTAGCTGGTCGCGGAAGCCGAACGCGCCGCCGGACTGGTAGTAGCCGCTGCGCGCCCAGATGCGGCAGGCGATGGTCTGGTACATCAGCCAGCCGTTGGCGATGACGTCGAGCGCCGGTTCCGGCGTCTTGATGTGCACCGCGCCCAGCGTTTCGTTCCAGTGCGCGTGGACGGCGGCCAGCGCCTCCTGCGCGGCGCCGGTGCTGCGATGCTTTTGCACCATGCCGCTGGCGTCGGCGTTGCGGCGGCCGGCCACACCGAGCACGAACACGATTTCGCGTTCCTGGCCGGGCAGCAGTTCGAGCGGCGCCTGGATGGCGGCGCAGGCGTCCAGCCCCGCGCCTACCTTGCCGGACAGGCGCGAGCGGCGCATGGCCACAGGCGCGGCCAGCGAACCGTTACGGCCCAGGAATTCCGCGCGGTCGGCGGTGACCGTGCGCGTGGTCGCATCGCAATTGAAGAACGCCACGCGGCCGGTGAAGTCGGTGTTGTACTGGTTGCGGGCAAACAGCGCCCCGCTCACCGGATCGAGTTCGGTCAGGATGTGCATGCCGGACTTGGAGCGCATGTCGCCCATCACCCATTCCACGTAGCCGGTGATGGACAGCTTGCGCGCCACCGCCGAGTCGTTGCGCACCTTGATGACGGTGTACTTGATCGGCGCGTCGGTGGCGACGAACGTGGTCATCTCGGTGGCGATGCCCGAATCGGTATGCTCGAACACGCTGTAGCCGAAGCCGTGGCGCGTGGTGTAGTCGCCAGTGCCGCGCGCCGGCAGCGCCGAAGGCGACCAGAACTCGCCGGTCGCTTCGTCGCGCAAGTAAAACGCTTCGCCGCTGGCGTCGCTCACCGGATCGTTGTGCCACGGCGTGAGGCGGAATTCATGGGCGTTCTCGTGCCAGGTGTAGGCCTGGCCGCTTTCCGAAATCACGGTGCCGAAACTGGCGTTGGCCAGCACGTTGGACCACGGCGCCGGCGTGCGCTGCTCTTCGCTGGTGGTGATCACGTATTCGCGGCCGTCTTCCGAGAAGCCGCCGATGCCGTTCTCCAGTTGCAGCACGCGCTTGCGGCGCGGCGGCGCGACGACATCGCTGGCGTCGGCGCCATCGCTGCGCGGGTCGATCGCCAGCGGCGGCATGCGCAGCACCGGCGGGCCGGGACGCTTGATCTGCTCTGCCAGCGTGCCGCGAGTGTCGCTGATGATCACGCGCGCCACCGTTTGCAGCAGGATGCGGTCTTCGGTGGCGATCTGGTCGCCCATGCGTACAAAAATGCCGCCCGGACGGTCGATAGCCTGGGCGTCGATGCCCGAGGCGATCAGGCCCATGATTTGATCGTGCAGCAGTTGGCGGTATCCCGACTGGTCTTCGTGCCAGATCACCAGGTCGACCACCAAGCCTTTCAGGCGCCAGTAGGCGTGGGCCTGCACCATCTGGCGGGCCAGTTCGATGTTGGCCGAGTCCTTGATCTGCAACAGCACGATCGGCAGGTCGCCGGAAATCGCGTACGCCCACAGGCCGGACTGGCCGCGATGGTTTTTCACCAGCGTGGCGGCGTCGGCGCGCAGCGAGGCGTTCGGGTAGATCACCGAGCCGGCCAGGCGGCCGTACAGCTGGGCGTCGGTTTCGGTGGCGTTCAGCTGGCGCAGCACGACCTGGCTGTGGGTCCATGCCAGTTCGAACACGCGGTCGGCCAGGTGGCGGTCGTGGTACTTGTCGATCAGGTGCAGCGCGGCGTCGCGCTGGTCGGTCATGCCGGTGACCATGTCCACGGTCGCGGTCTGGTCGGGTTTTAACGTGATGGTATAGCGGATCGCCACCACCGGATCGAGCACCGAGCCTTCGCCGCCGGACAGCGGCGCGTCGTCGAGCAGGGCCTGCGGCGCGGCGGCCGTGTTGCCCCGGCCGATGAAGCGCGAGCGGTCGGTTTCGTACGAGACGTTGCCCACGGCCGCATCGTGCACGGTCATGGTGTGCATCATGTACGGCATGGCTTCGTTGCCGCCGCGCGGACGGCGCGTGCACAGGATGGCATTCTCGGCGCGCAGGATCTCGGTCTGCACGAACAGTTTGCTGAACGCCGGGTGGGCGGCATCGGCCGCCGCCGGGGCCATCACCACTTCGGCAAAGCTGGTCACCTCGATGGTGCGCACGCGGTCGGTGGTGTTGGTGATGCGGGTGCGGCGCAGTTCGATGTCGTCCTCGGGCGAGACCACGATTTCCGTGTACAGGTCGATGCCGTTGTCGGAGCGGCGAAACTCGGCGCGGCCTTCCGAGAAGATCACTTCGTGGTGGCGCGGTTCCACCAGCGTCGGCTGATACGTGGTGGACCAGAAGTCGCCGTCCTCCATGTCGCGCACGTAGCAGAAGGCGCCCCAGTTGTCGCGGGTGCTGTCTTCGCGCCAGCGGGTCACCGACTGGTCTTTCCAGCGGCTGTAGCTGCCGCCGGCGTTGGTCACCATCACGTGATAGCGGCCGTTCGACAGCAGCTGGGTTTCCGGCACCGGGGTGCTGTGCGAGGTGAGCACGCGCAGCGGCATGCCGGAATCGGGGGCCGTGGTGCGGATGGCTGCCGACTCCACCGACGTGGAATAGAAAGCCCCCACCTGCGGGCTGCGTTCCTGCAGCACCAGCAACGTCGATTGCAGCAGCGGATCGGATTCGAACCGGCGCTGCATCGGACGGTCGTGCAGCAGGTAGCTCAGCGCCAGGAAGCCCATGCCCTGGTGGTGGACCATGAACGAGCGGACCACGGAGTGACTGACACCGCGCGGCAGGCGCGTCGGCGTGTAGTCGATCGCCTCGTAGAAGCCGTAGCGGCCCATGAAGCCCAGGCCATCCATTTTTTGCAGGTTCAGGCACGACGCTTCCGGCTGGACCATCAGGCCCATCATGCTGGCGTACGGTGCGATCACCAGGTCGTCACCGAGGCCGCGTTTGAGGCCCAGGCCCGGCACGCCGAAGGCGCGGTACTGGTAATTGAGATTGGCGTCGGTGGTGTTGTAGCCCGACTCCGAAATCCCCCACGGCACGTTGTGCTGCTTGCCGTAGGCGATCTGGGCGTCGATCACCGAGTTGTAGGTCTGGTCGAGCAGCGTGCTCTCGTAAGTCGGCATGACCAGCAGCGGCATCAGGTACTCGAACATCGAGCCGCTCCAGGACAGCAGCACCGGCTTGCCGCCGACGATGCACAGCTGGCGGCCCAGCGCGAACCAGTGGTCCTGCGGCAGCTGGCCCTGGGCGATGGCGACGAAACTGGCCAGGCGCACTTCGGACGCCAGCAGGTCGTAGTAGCTGGCGTCTAGGCGGCGTTCGCTGACGTTGTAGCCGATCGCCAGCAGGTTGGTGGTGGCGTTGTACAGGAAGCCGTATTCCATTTGCGCGAACGCAGTGCTGCGCTGGGCCAGTTCGGCCAGCTGGCGCATGCGGTCGTGGGCGGCGGCGCCGCCCTGTTCGAGCAGCTGCGCCATCTGCTGGCGGCGTTCCAGTTCGGCCGGCGCCAGGTCGGAGACGGGAATGTCGGCGCCGGCATTGGCCAGTGCGGCCAGTTCGCGCAGGGTGGGCACGCGCAGCAGGTTGGTGTCGAGCACCGTGTCCGCCGGCAGGTTGACCCATGGCGTGAACAAGGCCAGTTCGTCGAGCGCGGCGTGCGCTTGCTGTGCCAGGGAATTGGCCCACATGGCGACATCGGCCTGCGCCGCCACCAGCGGACGCAGGGCGTCTGCCGCCTGCGCCACGCGGGTGAGCCACGCGTGCAGCTGCTGCAAATGGGTGGCGTCGGGACGGTCGGACAGCACCGCGCGCAATGCCACCAGTTCGGGCGTATCGATGCCGGCCAGGGCGCCGTTGCCGGTGCCGGCGGGTACCGCTGCGTCGGCGGCCGCAGTCGCAGCCGATGCCGATGCCGCCGTGCCCACCGTGAAGGTGCCGTCGATGGTAGTGATGGTTTCTTCCATGACGCGCAAGGTGGTCAGCAAGCCGTCCACATATTGCGGCCCCACCACCGGCTGGTCATACAGGGCGATCAGGCCAGGTTGCAGTGTAAGCAGGTGACCCGCCAGGTTGCCGCTATCGACGGTGGAGATGTACACCGGGTGCAGCGGCTGCAACGACTGCGTGTCGTACCAGTTGTAGAAGTGGCCGAGGTGGCGTTCCAGCTGGTCCATGGTGGTCAGGGTGGCGCCGGTACGGGCCACGACCTGGGCGCCGGTGATGTAGCCGAAATCGTGCGCGGTCAGGTTGGCCAGCAGCGCCATGCCGATATTGGTGGGCGACGTGCGGTGCGCGATCACCTGGCTCGGATGCTCCTGCACGTTATCGGGCGGCAGCCAGTTGTCGTCGGGCCCGACGAAGCGGTCGAAATACGCCCAGGTACGGCGCGCCAGCTTGTTGAGGAAGATGTGCTGGTCGGCGCCCAGATCGGCGTTGCGGCGCTTGATCGGACGGCTGATCCAGTCGGCCACCGCAGGCGCCACCAGCCACGCCAGCAGGAACAGTGCGGCCGGGGCCAGGCTGGCCGGGCGCCAGCCCAGCAGCATGCCGCCCACGAACAGTGCGGTGACCGGCGCGGCCCACATGGTGACCCAGGTACTGGTGGTGGAACGCGCGAGTGCCGACGCGCGCCATTGCAGCAGGTGGCGGCGCGAGACGTACATGCGGAACAGGCTGCGCACGATGGCGTCGAGATTGAAGTATGCCTCGTACGGCAGGAACGCCAGCGTGAGCAAGGCGTGCGAGAGCTGGATGCCCACGCTGCGGCCGGTATTGCGCAGGTGCTGGTCCCACAGCGTGTCTTTCGGGCGGTGCAGCAGGTCGTGCAGCGCATTGACCAGCGGCGGCAGGAAGATCACGGTGAGCACGGCGCCGGTCCACAGCCACGGCGCGGGCAGCCAGCGCCAGGCGACGACCAGCGCGATCACCATCGCGGGCGCCACCAGCGAGCGGCGCAGGTTGTCGAATAGCTTCCAGCGCGACAGCAGCGACAGCGGATTTTTCTCGCGGCGGCGGCCCGGGCCAGGTACGCGCGGCAGCAGCCATCCGAGCAACTGCCAGTCGCCACGGATCCAGCGGTGGCGGCGGCCGACGTCGTCGCTGTAGCGGCTCGGGTATTCCTCGTACAACTGGGCGTCGCTCATCAAGCCGGCGCGCACGTAGGCGCCTTCCAGCAAGTCGTGGCTCAGAACCTGGTTGTCGGGCAAACGGTGGCCCAGCACCTGCTCGAACACATCGACGTCGTAAATCCCTTTACCCACGAACGAGCCTTCCAGGAACACGTCCTGGTACACGTCGGAGACGGTGCGGGTGTACGGGTCGATACCCGGTTCGCCACCGCACAGTTTTTCGTACAGCGACGCGGTTTTGCTTGGCAGGCTGACGGCCACGCGCGGTTGCAGGATGCCGTAGCCATCGACCACGCGGCCCAGCGCCTTGTCCACGCGCGGGCGGTTCAGCGGGTGCATCATGGTGGAGATGAAGTCGCGCGCGGCGTCGCGCGGCAATTGGGTGTCGGTATCGAGCGTGATGACGTACTTGATGCTTTCCAGGTCGGTGGTGTCGCCCACGGCCAGCGAGAACTTGTCGCGCGCACCGCCGCGCAGGTAGCGGTTCATGTCCTGCAGCTTGCCGCGCTTGCGCTCATAGCCCATCCACACGCCCTCCTGCGGATTCCACAGGCGCGGACGGTGCAGCAGCAGGAACGGCGTGGCCGGATCCCCATTCAGGTGCAGCGCGTACTTGCGATTGAGTTGTTCGACGCCCTCGCGCATGTGCTCCATCAGCGCGGCGTCGCCGGGCAGGGTTTCGGTGGGCGCGTCGGCAAAGTCGGTAAGAAGGCAAAAACGCAGGTTCGGATCGCGGTTGGACAGGAAACGCACTTCCAGCTGTTCGCACAGCTCTTCGATATTTTCGCGGCTGTACACCAGCGTGGGCACCACGACCAGCGCGCGGGCGTCGGGCGGAATGCCGGCTTCAAAATCCATGCGCGGCAGCGGCTTGGGCTGGGTGACCTTGGTAGTGATCCAGTTGACCAGGTTGAGCGCCAGCTGGCTGCTGCCGATCAGCGCCAGCACGCCCATGGCAACGAGCAGCGCGCCGTGCACGCCGTGGAACGCCGAGCGCTCGAGCAGCAGCGCGGTGGCGATCACCGACAGCACCACGATGGCGCCCAGGTACGACGTCAGTGGCGAGGCGCTGGTGGTGCGTTGCAGGGACTCGATCCACGGGCGGCGCATGCGCGTCTGTTTTTCCAGCGCGGCCTGGCCGCCGCCGATCAGGTAAAAGCCCACGTGGCTGTGGCGCAGGTCGTCGCTGCCGGCCTGGGATTGCGCCAGTTGCAGCGCTTGTGCGGCCACTTCCACCTCCGAGTAGTCGGAACGCTTGGCGATGTTTTCGATGACGTGGCGGTACTGGTCGCGGGTGGCGAATTCCATCTGGCCGTACACGCCGGCCGGGTCCTGGCGCAAGGTCTGTTCGACCATGCTCATGGTCTCGACGAACTCCTGCCAGTCCATGGTGCCCAGGTAGCGCAGGCTGCCGATGCTGTTGGCGATCGATACCTGGTCGGCGGCCTGCTGCTGGATCTCGGCCTGGATCTGCTGCTCGATGGTCTGGCCGGCATCGGCCAGGCGGCTGGTGATCCAGGTCAGCGCCATGGTCAGCGCCGGGCTTTGGCCCTGCAGGCGGCGCGACAGCTCCGCCACGAAGGCGCTGGTAATCGGCGGATTGGAGCGGGCCATGTCGGCCACTTTCAGAATCAGGCCGCTCGGGTTCTTTTCCGCTTCCTCGCTCATCTGGTCGGCCCAGCTGTTGGCCAGGTCGCGTTCGGCGCGGTTGTCCGCCACGCGCGCGGCCACGCGACGCAGATTTTCGATCAGCGCCAGGCGCAGCATGATGGGAATCGCCCACAACTCGCCCAGCTTGAGCGGCGCGATTTCCTGGTACGCATCGACAAAGCGCGACAGCGATTCCGGATCGACGCGGCCATCGCCGTGCGAGATGATCTCGAGCGCCAGCTTGTACACGCGCGGACAGCCCTCGGGCGCGCCCTTGGCCAGGCGTGGCAGCTCCTTGCTGTAGCCCTTGGGCAGGTGACGGCGCGCGATGCGGATCTGTTCTTCGATCAGGTACAGGTTATCGAGCAGCCATTCGGAGGCGGGCGTGATCTGGCGGCCGTCCTTGATGGCGGCGGTCAGCTCGTCGCAGGTGGCGCTGATCACTTCCGCATTGTCGCTCAGGCGAGCCAGCAACTGGTCGCCGCCGCCGCGCGGGCTCAATTCATGGTGGGAGGCGAGCGAGCGGCCGTGCGCGGCCATCTGCGCCGCACTGAAAAGCTCCGCTCTTAAGGGCAGGTCTTCATCTTCATCGGAGACCATGGCCGCCGTGTTGGATTCGCGAAAGCCGAGCGACATCTCGGGTAGCAGGGGATTGGACTTGTTCAACGTAAACCTCGCTTGGACGTGCGCGACAAAACCGCGTCCGGCAAGCTGGCGCGGTGATTAGTGGGAATGTGTGCCAAGCAATGATACGTCTCGTAACAATTTGCTACTGTGCGCTTACGAACATAAGCGCAAAGGGCCGCTCGAAGCGGCCCCTTTCAATCACTTTCGTGAGCAGTTCAGGCCGCTAGTGCCAGGCCGCCGGTGAGGCTGTAGCTGCTGGTGTGGCCGAGCCGGCGCAGGCATTGCGCAGCTTTCATGCTGCGGTTGCCGCTGCGACAGACGAAGACCAGCGGCGCATGGATGTCGCCGCGCAGCCACACGCTGGCGTGCTCGACCAGGCGGCTCAGCGGCACGCTTTGCGCCGCATGCGCGCCCGCTGGCGCCGGCACCGTGGCGGCAAACTCGTACGGCTCGCGCACATCGACCACTACCGCGCCGGGATGGGTTTGCAGGAATGCCTCCAGCGCGCTGCTGTCGAGTTGCAGGTCGGCAGCAGCATGGTCGCCGCCATGGCCGGCACAAAGCTGGTTGCGGGCATCGCGGGTCGGGCACAGCAGGGTCTGCGCGGTGGTGATGACCGGCAAGGCCAAGTCGGCGTGCGCGGTGAAGGCAAAGCGCACATCAGCAGCCACCAGGCTGGCGCCGTCCTTGCTGCCCAATAAATAGGCGCGCGCGCCCTCCCCGGCCGACACCTGCGCCAGCACCTGGCTGCCGATGGCAATCGCATTGACTTCGGCGCCGTCGCTCAAGGTCAGGCGATGGGCCGTGATGGCCGGCCAGCCAAACGCGTCCGTCATAGCCTGGGCATCGTAATGGGCACCCAGCGACCGGGCCAATGCTGCGTGGTCGGCGCCCGCGGTGGTGGCCACAATGGCCAGCACCCGGTAGTTATGGCCGCGCACGATGGCCGTGATGCGCGCGGTGAGCATGGGCAGCGGGTCAATCACGATGCAGCTGCGGCTGACCGCATCCAGCACCAGCCAGCCGCACCCTCCCTCCACGCCCAGTTGCAGCAAGCCGTCGTCGGGCTCGGCGCTGGGCTGATCGGCGATCATGCCGGCGGCGCGCAGCGCGGCGCCGCAGTGGGCGATGCGCTGGCAGGCGGTGGCGATGGTGGCCTCATCGACCATGGCGCCGAACGACATGCGGATGGCGCCCGCACTGCGCCACAATGGCAGGCCCATGGCGTCGAGCACATAGCTGGGCGCAGCCTTGCTGGCCGAGCAGGCACTGCCGGCGCTCACGCGCACCCGCGCCGCATCGAACACGTCCATCAGCTCGCGGCTCGATACGCCCGGCACCGCGAAATTGATCGTGGTCGGCAGCGATTTGTCGAAAGCATTGTTGAACACCACGCCGGGCAGCGCCGCGCGCAGGGCCTCGGCCAGGCGCGCGCGGTAGCCGTGCAACTGGTCGTGGGACGGGAACGTGTCGCCGCGTTCGAGCGCGGCCAGCACCACGCCCAGCGCGGCAATGCCTGCCATGTTCTCGGTGCCCGAGCGCTGGCCGGTTTCCTGGCCGCCGCCCATGATCAGCGGCGTGAATGGTGCGCCGGCCCGCACGTACAACATGCCCACGCCTTTCGGCGCGTGCAGCTTGTGGCCGGAAAACGGCGCGTAATCGATGCGGGTGGCGGCCAGGTTCAAGCGCAGTTTGCCCAGCGCCTGCACGCAATCGACCATCCACAGCGCGCTGGTGCCGCTGGCGGCAATGGTGGCGGCAATGCCGTCGAGGTCGCTGACCACGCCAGTCTCGTTGTTGGCGGCCATGGTGCAGATCATGGCCGCGTCCGACGCCAGCACGCGCAGCGCGGCCAGGTCGTGCAAGCCGTCGCCATCGACCGGCAAGGCAGTCAATTTCAGGTTGGTGCCCAGCAGGCGGTTCCAGTGCGCCAGCGCTTCCGGCACAGCCTTATGCTCGGTGGCGCCGTACACCAGCAAGCTGCCGGTGGCCTCGCCCCGGGCCTGGCGCTCGCGCACCGCCACCAGCGCGGACAACACGGCAGTCTGGATGCCCTCGGTGGCGCCGCTGTTGAACATCAACCGCCCGCCGCCCACGCCCAGCAAGCGCACCGCGCACTGGCGCGCCTGGTCGAGCACGACCTTGGCGCGCAGGCCGGTGCCGTGGGAACTGCTGGGATTGCCGTAACGCTGGCCCATGATGTCGGCAGCAGCCAGTGCGGCGGCAGGCAGGATGCAGGTGGTGGCGTTGCCGTCGAGGTAGATTTCGTTATTCATTTTAAAAGGCAGGAAGGCGGTCGATATAAGCTAAACAGTTTAGCGAACTTTCCAGGAGAAAATATGCCAAAGCCGACTGCGTTATCTGCCCATAAAAGCATGTTCATGCTTCTCATGGAACTTCGGTAGAATGAAATAACTTTCATTTACCAGAACAGCCCCATGCACTCACTCGACAAATACGATTGCGCCATCCTGGCCGCCCTGCAAATCGACGGCACCTTGTCGATCGCCGCGCTCAGCGAGAAGGTCGGGCTGTCGAGCACGCCGTGCTGGAAGCGGGTCAAGCGCCTTGAAGAAGAGGGCTATATCGAGAGCCGGGTCGCCATCGTCAACCGCCGCAAGGTAGGCTTGCCGGTGACCGTGTACGTCAGCGTGCGCACCGGCCAGCACGATGCCAAGTGGCTCGACCGCTTTGCCGCCGCCGTCATGGCCCTGCCCGAGGTACAGGAATTCCACCGCATGAGCGGCGATGTCGATTACCTGCTCAAAGTCGTCACTACCGATATTGAAGGCTATGACGCGTTTTATAAACGTCTGATCAAGGTGGGACAGCTGACCGGTGTGTCGTCGGCATTCTCGATGGAGCAAATCAAGTTCACCACCGCTTTACCGCTCGACCTCGTACCCTACGCTTGATCAATGCACCATTCCGGTGCGATAAATATCACGCCGTGAGATAATTCTGCTTTAAATACTTGGTTTAAGGCTTATGCGCGCACTCTTCAGCTGGCTGCCCGGCCCCAGCAACGTCAGCCGCCCCGAACAGTTGCGCGCCGCCGCTGGCGCCCTGTGCGGCCTGTTGATTACCGCCCTGTTCGCCCATTATTTATTGGCGCGGACCGGCACTTCCATCTTCATGATCGCGCCGATGGGCGCGTCCGCCGTGCTGCTGTTCGCGGTGCCGGCCAGCCCGCTGGCGCAACCGTGGTCCGTGTTCGGCGGCAACGTCATCAGCGGCCTGGTGGGTGTGGCCTGCGTGCGCTGGCTCGGCGACAGCCTGCCGCTGCCGTTGCTGGGCGGCCTGGCCGGCGGTCTCGCCATCGCTGCCATGTTCATGATGCGCTGCCTGCATCCGCCCGGCGGCGCGGTTGCACTGACCACCGTGCTCGGCGGTCCGGTCGTGCACGCGGCCGGCTTCGAGTTCGTGCTGTTCACGGTCGCCATCGACACCGCGCTGCTGGTCGCCATGGCCATGGTCTATAACAACCTGACCGGGCGGCGCTACCCGCACGTGCAGCAGAGTGCGCCCGTCAACGTCCATGGCACCAAGGATGATATACCGACGGTGCGGCTCGGCTTCAAGACGGAAGATCTCGACGCCGTGCTCAAGCAATACAACCAGGTGCTCGACATCAGCCGCGACGACCTCGCATCGCTGTTCATGCAAACCGAGCAGCGCGCCTACCAGCGCCGCTTCGGCGTGATCACCTGCGCCGACATCATGTCGCGCGACATCGTCAGCGCCGAGTTCGGCACCGGGCTGGAACCGGCCTGGCAACTGATGCGCAACCACCGCGTGGTGGCACTGCCTGTGCTCAACCGGGCGCGGCGCGTGATCGGCATCGTCACCCAGACCGATTTCCTCGAGCATGGCGGCCTCGACAGCTACGCTGGCATGCGCCGCCAGTTGCAACGCTTCCTGCGCAAGAGCGGCGTCACCCATACCGAAAAGGCCGAGGTTGTGGGTCAGATCATGAGCGGCCATCCGACCACCGCCCGCACCAATACGCCGATCGTGGACCTGGTGCCGCTGATGGCCAACTCGGGCTTCCACCATATTCCGATTGTCGATGCGGAAGACCGTTTTGTCGGCATCATTACCCAGTCCGACCTGGTGGCCGCGCTGTACCAAACCCGGCTGGCGGAGGCGGCTGCCTGAGAAGGTGATAAACCGTTTTCGATTGATACAATTTGTTGCGCGGCGCAGCTCGGCATGCCTTATCCTAGTCGGTGCATGAACCACCATGGACCAGGAAACAACGATGAAGCGACTCACCAGTACCGCCCGCATTTCCGCCCTCGCCGCCACCCTGGCGCTGGCGCTTATTCCAGTTAGCAATACCTTCGCCCTGCCGCTGGCCGACGCCGCCAACCGCCCGGTGCCACGCGTGAGCGCCACCCCGGCGCACCAGGCGCTGCAAGCCATTGCCGACGAATACTACAACGCCGTCGCCACCTTCGAGCCGCTCGGCGCCACCGAAAACGGCGACAACCGCTTCGACGACCAACTGGGCCTGAGCATCTCGCCCGGCAAGCGCGCCCTGCAATTCAAGCTGTACCGCGATTTCGCGCAGCGCATCAAGGCCATCAAGCGCGAAGTGCTGAACGCCGAAGACCGCCTCGACTACGACATCCTGCGCTACGAGCTGCGCGGCCTGATCGCCATGGAGCGCTTCCCAGAACACTTGCTGCCGATTAACCAGATGGACAGCGTGCCGGTGATTCTCGCCAACTACGCGGGCGGCCAGGCATCGCAGCCAATCGGTACCGTGGCGCAATACGACGCCTACCTGAGCCGTATCAGCCAGATGCCGGCATGGATCGACCAGGCGATCAGCAATATGCGCGACGGCATCAAGAAGGGGATTACGCAGCCGAAGGCCATCATGATCTCGGCCCTGCCGCAGTACAAGAAGCTGCTCAGCGACACCCCCGAGACCAGCATCTATTACACTCCGATCAAGAACCTGCCAGCGAGCTTCAGCGCCGCCGACAAAGCGCGCCTGACCGAAGCCTACCGCAAGCAGATCGCCGAACAGATCATGCCGGCCCTGGGCCGCCTGGCCGCGTTCGTGGAAAAAGATTACATCCCGGTCTGCCGCACCTCGACCGGCCTCGGCGCCCTGCCCGACGGCGCCGCCTGGTACCAGGCGCGCGTGGCCAACGCCACCACCACGTCGTTGAAGCCGGACGAGATCCACGCGATCGGCCTGCGCGAAGTGGCGCGCATCCAGTCGCAATTCGAAATCCTCGGACCCAAGCTCGGCTACGACGGCCCGCCGGCCGGCCTGCCGGTATGGGTGGCGGCGCAACCGAAGTTCCGCCCGTTCAAGACCGAAGACGAAGTGCAGGCGGTCTATCACAAGCTCAACGGCGTGCTCGACACCAAGCTGCCGATGATGTTCACCTTGGTCCCGAAAGCCAAGCTCGACATGCGCCTGGAACCAGAACTGAGCCGCGACACCGCCGCCGACCACTACACCGCCCCGGCCATCGACGGCTCGCGCCCCGGCGTGTTCTGGTCGGTGGTGACCGATCCGACCAAGTACGGCAGCACCGGCATGACCACGCTGTTCCTGCATGAAGGCAAGCCCGGCCACCACTTCCACATCGCCCTGATGCAGGAACTGAACCTGCCCAACTTCCGTAAATTCGGCGGCAACAATGCCTTCACCGAAGGCTGGGCCTTGTACGCGGAAACGTTGGGCAAGGAAATGGGCCTGTTCGACGACCCGGCCCAATATTTCGGCCACCTGAACGACGAACTGCTGCGCGCCACGCGCCTGGTGGTCGATACCGGCATGCACGCCAAAGGCTGGACCCGCGAACAAAGCATCAAGTACATGCGCGAGACGCTCGGCTACGACGAAGTGGCAAAAAGCGAAACCGAGCGCTACATGGCCTGGCCGGCACAGGCGCTGGGCTACAAGATCGGTTCGTTAAAAATCGTGGAATTGCGCCACCGCGCGGAGGAAGCACTGGGCGAACGGTTCAGCCTGCCGAAGTTCCACGAGGTGGTGCTCGGCGATGGGACGTTGCCGCTGGCGTTGTTGGAGGAGAAGGTGGATCGGTGGATTGCGCAGCAGCAGTGATCTGCGGATAGCTGTCAGGACGACATGCCCCAGGAAACATAGAAAACCATCACTACAGAGGCGACGGAGACGATGCACAGGATGCTGGAAAGGATCTTTCCAGCACGTACACGCGTGGCAATATCCGTCTCCAGTTTTTCAATCAATCCGCTCATCTTAGCTCCATAAAAATCGATATTCAAACGGGATGATTAAGCAATTGCTCAGCATATCGAGACAGGACATGGCCAAAATTCGTCAAGCGTCCAGTCTGATCGGGGGCACGAAAAGCCCTTGCAAGTTGAGCCAACTCCTCCTCACTTGCAGACACTAAAAACTCGTCGTCATAAACATTCTTGAGGACTTCTGCGCGCCGTTCGTTGAGAAAGCTGACGTCAAGCTTTAGAAGGCTGATCATGTACCCAGCAGCCTCGTCAGCCTTATCCGTCGGGTATATCGCACCATCTCGCGATGAGTAAATGAATCGTCTTTCGCAGCCGTCACCTAAAGGAGAAATAATACGCTTTTCGTCGAAACCGCTACCCTTGGCGTGCCCGCAATGTAACGGCGTGCCAGGATTGGTCTCCCGAATGCACGATGCGTGCAAATTCCGGTAATCGAGCGCCAAATCTTCGTGCGACTCTTGTGGACGGAAATGCTCGATATGGCTGTCTGCCAGTGAGATGGTTCGACCGCAGTAGCAACATACACTACCTTGCTCAATCAACAGGGCCGTGTGTAAAACCCGCTTTTCAGGGTTCTGCAACGCTTCGTAGCTGGGTTGCCATTCCTCGTTTGCTTTCGCTTTCCACTCGGCAAACATAGCTGGCTCAGCTTGCTTCGTGACATATTTCATCGCCCTATAACCTCTTTGCGGCGCAATAACGCCCACGCGCCAGCCAATTCCGGAATGCCGGACGCAGCAGTCTCGAGGTCGTCCAGCTTTTCTCGCGCCACTTCAAGCTCACCGCGCTCCAACGACTCGAATGCTTCGTCCAGCATTTGTTGAACTGCAGGAGACCTGGCATCTGCGCCCATAATTTCTTCCAGCACCTGGCTGGATGTCAGTCCATAACTGACTTGTGGATGAGTCGTACTATTTGTCCGGAGAAGAATAATTTCTTCAGGCTGCAATTCGCCCAATACCTGCGGAGAGTGACTCGCGACAATAAACTGCACTTCCGGGAACGCTTGCTTAAGTCCGCTGGTCAATATCCGCTGCCACCTCGGATGCAGGTGCATATCCAGCTCGTCAATCAACACCACGCCAGAAGTCTTGGCAGTGACATGCTTGCCCAATTGCGGATTCAAAATGCACATGCGACGAGCGATGTCTGCGACCAGGCCGATGACAGCTCGCTGGCCATCGCTGAGGTTTTCAAAAGCGGTCGGTGGCCGTTCCTTCTCGCCGGGTGCCGTCGCCCATTCAACCAGCAAACTTTTTTGCCTGATGTCGTATCTGAGACCTTTCGCACCGTCGATCGCCGTACCCAAAGCCAGATTCACAAGGGCCAGCTCATCCGATTCGATGTCATCAAAAGCGTCGCCGGACTCGGATGAGATCTGAAGACGCTCCAGGCATTTGCCGATTACCCATCCTTGCAAAGCGCTGGAGTCCAGAGAGGCGTCCCACCAGGAGGCATAGCCATCTGTCCTGGCATTGCGACTTGTTGCCGACTGCATTTCGGTGGGCTGCGGCTGGCTCCAGTGGCGGCTGGCACGATAAAAAGCGATGACAGGCAAGGCGCTTTCAAATGCTCCATTTGCTACCGCCTGTTGTTGTTCCTGCCAGATTTTTCCGGGGCTGATGCCACTTTGATGAGCGTGGTTCACCTGGCTCGATTTCTCGACAGTCCATGTGCAAGCGCTGCTGTGATCGAATGCTTGGGCTACTGCGGTAACTTTTACCGGGAATTGCGGCTCGAAGCGATATCGACCTTGAACAACCTCGCCTTTTAATCTGGCGACATTCGGTTCGACAAGAGCACTGTAATTTGCGAAAGGTAACGATACCCAGCCAGTAAAGCCGGTCAAGACATCGCAGATCGCCTTCAACACCGACGTTTTTCCACTGCCGTTGACGCCTACAATCACGTTGAAACCTGGCCTCAAATCCATCTTCAGGCTGACATGACACCTGTAATTTTCCAGGTGAACGGAACTAAGTCTCATGATTGTGCACTCCCTTTTGAGCGGATATCTGGCGGTCGCTCTTGCTATTCTACGTACTTATCCCAGCACCAGCCGGCTCGCTCACTATCCGCTCCAGATCCGTCTCATCACCGAGCACATAAATCTTCTGCTCCCTGAGCACCTGCAAAATAAACCCCTGCTGCTCGCGCAAGCGCCTTTTAAAATCCGGCAGCGTGTACAGGTTCGGATTGATCTTTCGGCGCAACAAGCGCTCCGCCACCGGCAGCCGCGACAGCAGCTCGCCGTAGCTGGTGTTCTCGCCGATCAACAGCAACTCCACCGGCATATTCATGCCCTCGTGCTCCTTGGCGGTGGCGCCATACACGAACGCGACGTTGAGCACGTGCTGCAACGGCGCCAGCGCCGAGTTCAGTACGCTCACCAGGCCGAAGGTCTTTTTCACCACGCTGGTGAGTTCCTCGTACACCATGCAGTCGCGGTTCGGCTTGAAGCGGCGCACGTTGCCGATGCGCTCGGAGACGATCACGCCGGCCTCATGCAAGCGTTTCAGTTCGCGCTGGGCCGAGGCGCTGCCCAGGCCCGTCAGGCGCATGATTTCGTTCAGGTGATAGCCGTCGGTGGTCCGTATAAAAAGCAAACCCAGCAGTTTTTGCTGGGCGGGGGTGAATAGGGCTTGGGCGATCATGAGTTCGATCTTAGCATGAATGAAGTTATATCTGGCATAGTGGAATTAACCAAATAAATGAGATAAAATATTTTCCGCTATCATATTTTCTCAAAAAAAATCCGCTCATGGCGGATTTTTTGTCAAATTCCTGAGTATATTAATGCACCACGCCTTAGAGACTCATCAGTTTCTTTAGCGCTAAGATCGAGCATTTGGAAATTTTGGACTTTACGTGCCGCAGTATATTGACTGAGATCAAGCATGTATGCCTCAAAAAGCTCCCCCTTTGCACCAGCTTTCAAAGTAACTCGTGACTTCACCGGGTGGATTAATCGAAGGTCAATAAGTTGATCAACAGAGTCTCGCACCGGCCCTTTTAACCGCTGGTTTACCAAGAAGATATTACACTTTGACTGCTCCGTACAAAATATTACTAAATTTTGAAACGCTTTTTCCAAAACCTCTCTGTCAGAATCAGTATCAAGTTTAAACTCTTCTCGCTTTAAAGGATCATACTCCCCTGATGCCCGGTTTACATCCTCAGCTCCAATCTTAGGCCCCCTAGAATCACCAGCCGGACGATTCTTCGCTTGAGATATAGCACCAGAAAAAATTCCAATAAAGTCTCGAGTAACTCCACCTGAAGCGACAATTAGTCGGTCAATAGCGGTCCGATTCATCAAATCGATCATTGTCAGCGGAGGAGCCTCAGCCAATAAATTATTCAAGATTTTTCTAAGGAACTCTCTCAGTGTTTCAAATTTCTCTAACGATATGTCTAAATTAATCTCTTTGGCGTCATCTCCCAACTTCATCCCGATCGGCGGATCTGAATGTTGATACCATTGGCTTCGATGTTTAATCGTTCCAACTTTGAGCCACATGCGACTTCCCTTGGCAATTCGATGAAAATAATCCACAACTTTGGGTTGATCACTTTTTCTGATGTGGTACAAGTCATCTAAAATCAGAAATGATGGACCATCTGACAATGCAGAGAGTTCCTCAAAGAAATTCTGAAAACTTAAGATATGCTGGTGAAGATATTCAATTTTATGAGAGACGTATGTAAGCTGCTCTTCTGAAGATCCATTAAGTTTCCCAGATGCTTTGGCTCGGGTTTTAATTGAATTCGCTGCAACACCAACTTCAGCAGCCGCTTCCAATTCAAAGGCATCTTCGTTAGCGCTATTTCGTTTAACTTGAACAGCAGCACTCTCAGGCAAGCGCAACTGCGTTTCCAAATCATTAATTAGACCGCCCAGTTTTTTAGATAACTCAAGTGTCTTTGCCTTATTGAATGGAGGTCTCTGAGGTTTAGTCCCAAACAATTTGTTCCAAAATGTTGTTTTCGTCGCCGGGGTAATGGCTGCGCCATCAATCCACTTTTTGAACTCTTGCAAACTTTTTATTAGCACGCTGATCAAAACATCTGGATAGGAATGGCCCTTAAATGTTTCCATATCAACAAATGCGATTGGACGCCTATCAACAGTCAGGTCAGCAGCAACCTTCCTAAGTAAGCTGGATTTGCCAGAACCCCGACGTCCAAAGATAATATTGTGTTGCCTCGATTTTGCTCGTGACAAAACCCCAGGCGCCGGTTCAATAAATCGATGAGCACCTTCGGGAGTGGCTCGCATCACTTCCTCACAAAGTACTAAAAGCTTATCGACCTCCTGCGAATATAGTTGCGACTCCGCACCACTTACTTTAGGTTTAATTTTTGCCATGTCTCAAAGCATTTAATGTATCTGAAATTCATTTGGTCAGGCAAAGATGATATCACGCGCTAGTTAGGTGCGCCGAAAATTGGCCGTTGCTGCATAAAAAAACGGCGCCCGCAGGCGCCGTTTCTAGAGGACGAGAAAGCGAATTACGCTTCGTCGCCGTGCGGGGTGACCGATTCGGTCACTTCCACATCGCCGCCGGACATGGCAGCTTTTTCTGCTTGCAGCAGGGCTTGACGCTCTTCCACTTCCCACAGTTCTTTCTCTTTG
>Ga0308164_10000460_pt1 | contig 69845 bp, 63 predicted proteins | sample PhyTR2_FD_201031 | JGI IMG/M metagenome (GOLD analysis project Ga0308164, IMG submission 201031) | Phyllosphere microbial communities from UC Gill Tract Community Farm, Albany, California, United States - DLSLT.R2 | ecosystem: Host-associated > Plants > Phyllosphere > Unclassified | place: USA... | reverse complement strand
GCTAAAAGATTTATTCCGGAATGGAAGCTTGGTGTTAATTTATCCTATACTTATGCAAAAGGCCGTCCTTATTACGACATCGCAACAAAAACGGGAAATGGCAATATGGTGAATTATATCAGAAATGAAGGACAGCTGAAAGATTATAATGCCTTAAACCTGAGCTTTAATTATCTGCCGAACCTGGGCAAAAAAGATGCAAAAGCCTTCACTGTTTTTGTCCTAAGTATTTCCAATGTTTTAGGATCTAAAAATGTGTACGGCTACAATTTCTCTCAGGACGGAACCAGAAGCTCATCCGTTGTCCCGCCAGTCAATACCTTTGTATTTATAGGAGCTTTCATCAGTTTGGGAGCAGATAAAACCCAGGATGCCATTAATAATAATTTATAAAATAACAGCGGCTCATATCACAGTCACTACAAAATACATAACTTCGGATACGCAAATTAACTAACTTAAAAAAAGATATTATGAAAAAATACCTATTAAGCTTTGCTTTAGCTTTCATCAGTTTAACTGCTTTTGCACAGGCAGATTATGAAAAAGTAATGACAGAAAAGATCGCCAAGATTGAAGCCTGTAAATCAACAGAAGAGTTTCAGACGCTCGCCAACGATTTCCAGAGAATTGGAAGCAAAGAAAGTTCAAAATGGCTTCCGCCTTATTACGCTGCATTTGCCCATATTCAAAAAGGAAGGCTGATGATGAGGAATGGAGATATGTCCGGGCTGGATGAGACAGCAGGACAGGCAGATAAATATCTTTCAACAGCACAAAATCTTGCAGGCGCTGATAATGCAGAAATACATTTGCTTAGAAAAATGGCAGCTTCCCTAAGAATGATGGTCAATCCGGCCCAGCGTTATATGACGGACGGAGCCAAGGCAACGGAGGAACTTGGTATTGCAGAAAAACTGGATCCCAGCAATCCCAGAATAGCTCTTATTAAAGCAGAAGATACCTATTTTACTCCTGAGCAGTATGGAGGAAGCAAAACCAAAGGACTGGAGATGTTCAAAGAAGCATTGGCGAAATTCGGGACATACAAACCGAAAACAGCCTTAGATCCTAATTGGGGTAAAGCAGAAGCTGAATATTTTATCAGTATGCCGGCACAATAACAATGAAATTCGGCCTTCCTTACATGGAAGGCCTTTTTTATTCCATTCAGAAAGGAAAATATGCCCTTCGGTAAAAAATAATTTTCGATACCTTTATTAAAAACTAATTTTGAGCCAAGAAAACGGATCATGAAACGAAAAGGATTTATAATTTTACTTTGGGTATCGTTGGGAACAGCGTTATTTTTCTTCTTATTTTTTACAAAAGAGAAGACCTTTCACAATTTTTTAATTACACTGCTCATCTCTACCTTGTATTCCTTTGTTTTGGGTTTTGGAAATACTTTTATTAATGATTTCCTTAACAAAAAGTTTCCCTGGTCTGAAACAACCGGTATAAGAGCCGCCTTAAGTGTAGTTTCTATCATTGCTGGGAATTTTATTCTTGTCTATTTCTGCAATTATATCAATTATGTCGAGATTCAGAAAGTGGCCACAACGGAAACATTTTTTTCTAAAGAATATGCCACGACAAACTGGTTCATGATCAATATAGCGCTTCTGATTTCAGCATTTCTGCATGCGAAAAGCTTTATGGAAGAGATGAAAAAAAATTCTCGGAAAGAAGTGGTAGAGCAGAAGCTGATTGCCAAGTCTGCTAACGCACAGTTTGAAAGCTTAAAAAACCAGCTGGATCCCCATTTTCTTTTCAATTCTTTAAATGTTTTAAGTGCGTTGATTGATGAGAATCCCAGCCAGGCTCAGAAGTTTACTGCTTCAATGTCAAAGATTTACCGTTATGTACTTGAGCAGAAAGACAAGGAATTGGTAACGGTGGAAGATGAGATTGAATTTGCAAAAACGTATTGTAATCTTTTAAAAACCAGGTTTGAAGACAGTGTTGACTTTATTTTTGATGTTAAAAAAGAAGAATACAGGAGATATGTTGTGCCACTTTCGCTGCAGCTGCTTTTGGAAAACTGCATCAAACATAATTTTGCGACCTCTTCAAAACCTCTTGTCATTAAAATATTTTCAGATAATGACACACTTTGTATTGAAAACAATCTTCAGGCGAGAGAGCAGATGAAGGAAAGTTCCGGAATAGGACTGGCCAATATTGTTCAGCGGTATGCCCTGCTTACTAAAAAGAATGTTTTCATTGAAAAATCTGAAGATTATTTTAAAGTAAAAGTTCCGATACTTTCCACTAAGCCAAACTCTATCAGTATAAAAACAGAAGATGATAACGGATCTTATGAAAAGGCAAGAAAAAGAGTAAAAGAGCTGAAAAGTTTCTATCGAAATCTTATTTCTTACTGTACGGTTATTCCGTTTCTCATCATAATAAATCTGATGACTTCCCCAAATGATCTCTGGTTTTATTTTCCGATGTTGGGCTGGGGAATTGGGGTTGCCTCTCATGCATTTCGGGTTTTTGGGGTTGGAGAATCTTGGAAAGAAAAGAAGATCCGGGAAATTATGGATAAACAAAAAAACAGAAAATAATGGAAACCTATGATGAAGACAGTATCCGTTACCAGCAAGTTAAAAGAAAGGTTGAACAATTAAGTGGATTTTACAGACACTTATTCTTCTATATTGCTGTCAATGCAATAATCGTTCTCTATAACTACAAACATTTAGAAGCTGGAGAAAGCTATTTTCAGTTCAAAAACTTCTTTACGGCAACATTTTGGGGAATAGGGATTATGGCTCATGCGGGCGTGGTTTTTTTACCCAATCTAGGATTTATGAAAGACTGGGAAGAAAAGAAAATCAGGAGGCTGATGGATAAAAATAAAAAGGAATAACTTGAATTTGATTTAATTTTTAACGATAAACTATACATAATGTACACACTCCAAATCCTGTTTTCCATTTCGATGGCCGCCTGGCTTGTCACTGAGATTCTCTATAAAAATATGCTCAAATCCGGCAAAGAGGACAAGAAAGATAAAGACAAGTCTACTCTGAATATTTTATGGATGGCTATTCCGTTTTCTATTGCTGCTTCGGTGTCAACATCTTATATGACCCAGTTTCCTATTACAGAAGATACCTGGATTTTATATTTGGGAGAAGCTTTTATATGGATTGGAATTATTTTCAGGTTTATAATCATTAAGTCTTTAGGGAAATATTTTACTGTTGATGTGACGATAAAAGAGAATCATCAGATCAAAAAAGGAGGATTCTATAAATATTTGAGACACCCTTCTTACTCATTTTCCCTGCTGACGTCTTTAGGCTTAGGTCTTTATCTGAATAACTGGCTGTCACTTATCCTTGCTTTCTTACCGCCCTTTTTTGCATTTTTATACAGGATAAAAATTGAAGAACAGGCTCTTGTGGAACAATTCGGAGAAGAATATGTAAAATACCGGAAAAAGACCAAAAAACTGATTCCTTTTATTTACTGATCTATTATTCGAAACAAATATCTGCTCAATCATTAAGATCTGCGAGAGATCAATAAACTTTAGAAGTACAAATCTTATCCATATATCTCCAATAACTTGCTGAAAATCTTCGATTTTCTTGCGCCTTACATTATTCTCAATTTAGGAAAGTCTTGCAACTTTGCGCTATCCAAAAACAAGTAAACCAATCTTTTTACGATTCAGAAAGCTTATTCTACGACTCAGTCATATAAAGTTGATTCAAGCCTCCTTTCTGACCTACCTTTGATTCAACAAAAATGACAAACTAACTTTTTAAAAATAATAATTATGGAAACATTAGGGTACACAAAAGAAACATTAGCTTACGAGAAAGCAGCTAAAAGAGTAAAAGAACTGAAAGGATTCTATGGAAATCTTACCTCTTACTGCCTGGTCATTCCTTTCCTGGCTGTACTGAATCTTCTGACAGCTCCGGATCACTTATGGTTCTTATGGCCAATGCTGGGATGGGGAATAGGAATTGCAACCCATGCTGTGAACGTTTTCGGGATCGGAAAAGACTGGGAAGAAAAAAAAATCAAGGAACTGATGGATCAGGATACTAAAAAAATTAAAACATTATAATTAATCATAAAGCTTTAACGATCATGGATTACAATAGCGCACACGAAAGAGTAAATCAGCTGAAAAAATTTTACAAAAGCCTTCTTTGGTTTGGAATAGTTGCCGGAATTATATTTTTTGATGATATTTTTGAAACCGGGAAAATCAATTTTTCTTTATTTGATGGATCTGTTATTCTGTTGATTTGGGGGATTTTCTTAACGGTAAAGGCTGTAAAGCTCTTCCTTTTAGATGTAGAATGGGAAAATAATATTATTGAAAAAGAAATAAAAAAAGGTAAAAAGAGAATAGATTTTTAAACTGTCCCTTTTTTATCTAATTTTATTCCCTGTTAAAACTAAAACCTGGAACTCAATGATCAAGACTGTCATTATCGAAGATGAAAAACCGGCTTCAAGGAAATTAGAAAGAATGCTGAGTAATTTTCCTGAAATAGAAATAGTGGGAAAAATAGAATCAGTAGAAGAAGGCGTTGCCTGGTTTTCTGAAAATGAACATCCGCAGCTGATTTTTTCTGACATTGTTCTTGGAGATGGCCTTTCTTTTGATATTTTTGAGAAAGTACCTACCAAAGGCTTTATCATTTATACCACAGCTTTTGATCAGTATACGCTGAAAGCTTTCAAACTGAACAGCATCGATTATCTTTTAAAGCCAATCCTTGAGGAAGATCTTTCGGGAGCAGTGGAAAAGTTCAAATCCTTTATCCCTTCCAATAATACAACAGGGTCTGAAGATATCAAGCAACTCATCAGAAAAGAAAAATCTACACTTTCGAGGGTTTTGGTGAAGATCGGATATAACCTGAAAATTGTTCAGACTCCGGAAATAAGCTGCTTCTTCAGTGAAAATAAAATTGTCTATCTCCAGACGGAAGATAGGGTCTATCCCTCAGATTTCACACTGGATGAGCTGGAAGATGTTCTTGAAGAAAAAAAGTTTTTCCGGGTCAACAGACAGTTTATCGTCAATTCAGATTTTATAAAAAATATCCACACATCACCGAATTACAAGGTAGATCTGACATTTCAGCCACAGGAAGAGATTACCGTGAGCCGTGACCGGGTGAAAGATTTTAAAGACTGGCTGGTGGGGTGATTTATAGAATCAAGAGCCAAGAGCCAAGAAAAAAGATTTCAGATGTAAGATATCATATTTCAGACTTTAATTGCGTGAGCTGTTTTTACAAGAGATCAACACTTATAACATGAATTTGGCTTATGTACCCAAGCTTTTTTACTCTAAAACTCTAAAACTCTCAAACCCGAAATTACCTGTAATCGATCCTGTTAGACTCAGTGTCTTCAAGCTGTTTTATGATAGATTGAGGGATCTCATCACTGTTGATAGGAAAGCTGATAGAATCTGAAATAAAGGTCTTTCGGTCTGCTTTCTGAAAAATTTCGAACAGAGCAATAGGCTCTTGATTAAAACTGATACATGTACTTATAAAATGCACTTCATGGAGCTTGTATTCTGGATTTTTAAGCTTTTCCTTGATATCTTTTATCCTTGAGATAAAATGTCGCTGACGGATGAATGTATTACTGTTCATAATGATGAACACGTAATCTGAATAAGCGGTCACTTTTCCGAAATATTTGTGATGGTCGCCACCGCTTCTTTCGATGAAATATTCACCGGTGGTTTCAGATTTATAGATTTCCATTGCAGAACGCCATATCCGCTCTTCCTGAGCCTGAACCGGCTTCTCCGGGAGATTTCTGTTGTAAGAATACCAGCAACCCACCAAACGGTCTAAAAGTGCTGTATTCTGCTTTACATTATTCATATCGATCCTGAGATCATTAAAGTTGAATGATTCTGTATTGGAATTAATAAAATCTATATAACTCGAGTATCCCAAAATTTTGACGATCTGGCTTAGTTTGGCTAGATTTGGTTTGCTTAAAACAGCATTTTCATTCTGACGGTATTTCTTTAATTTATTGATGATCAGGTGTTCGTACAAATAATTTAAACCTAAAAGATCCGGATCTTTTTTTATTTCCTTTTCCGAATGATCATTAATGATGAGGTCATTAAGCTCTGCGCTGATGTATGACCATTCTGTTTTCGTTACGTCTTCCCAGGCATTCTTCTTTAAAAAATGCTGGCTCAGGAAATTCATCAATTTCTCAAGATGCAGAATATCTTCTTTTTTCATCGGTATATTATAATTTTATAAGACTAATATAAGATTTTTATACATCCAAATAAGATTTACGAAAGACTTTTATATTTTAAAATCAAATGATATTTGAGTAGAAAAATAAAAGTTAACACAATGGAAACAACAATCTTATTAAAAGACGAAATCCTTTGGAACCGAATTCAAAGCTTTTCATTAGATGCTTCAGATGCTGATTTTCCTTTTTCTAAAAAGCTGGCCAAAGAAGAAGGCTGGACTTTAGATTTTACCATGAAAGCCATTCAGGAGTACAAAAAATTTGTTTATCTCTGCTGCACGCTTCCCAACGGTGCCTCTCCAAGCGAAGCAGTAGATAAAGTATGGCATATGCATCTTATTTATACCCAGAATTACTGGGAAGAATTCTGTCCCAATATCCTGAAAAGAAAGCTTCATCACCATCCTTCAAAAGGAGGTTATAAAGAAAAAGACAAACACCAGACCTGGTTTTCAGACACTCTGAAAAGTTACCGGGAAATCTTCCAGGAAGAAGCGCCAAAAGACATTTGGCACGAAAAAGAACCTCCAAAAATAAGTAAGATTTGGTTGAGAAAAATTAGGATTATTCCATTATTACTGGTTTTATTTATGCTGTCATCCTGTCTCGGCGAAGTTTTAAGCACTATAGGAACAATTGTTCTGTCCTTTGCAGGCATTATGGTTTTTGCTCTATTCCTTTCCTTATTCGGGAGTGCTAACGTGGAGGTTAACGGGAAAAAGAAAGATGACGGAAGCATAGGAAACAGCGGCGATGGCGGAGGCTCCAGTTGCAGTGGAGGAGGAAGCGGATGTGGAAGTGGCTGCGGCGGAGGTTGTGGCGGTTGCGGAGGGGGATGTGGCGGTTAAAAAATCAGAAGCTATGAAAAAAATACTATTATACTCAGTACCGCTAATGGGAAGCATGATCTGGCTAGTTCTTACACACCATCTTTATAATCCCATTTCTATGAAAGGGCCGGAATTTCTAAAATTTTACTTAATTCTTCTGATTGGTTTCTATACTTTTATCATAATCCTGAAATCTTTTAAAGAAGGAGATTCAAAAACTGCTTCTTATTTTATGATTTTCATTTTAATGATAGGAACCGTGAAACTGATAAAAGGATTAATGCTGGGAAAACCGGTCGGATATCTCATCTTGCTGCTGATCATACAGGGCATTGTGATTGTATGTCAGCCTGGTCCAAAAGCGAATACTAAAAAGCAAATCTGAACGGGATGGTAAAAAGCAACATCATGACCAGAAAATTTACAGAAAAGGAGAAAAATATTCTATATAAAGATATTCCCATACAAAAGCAGGACTATGAAGTGAATTGGGAAACGTATCTCTTTATTATTTTGAACATTATGTTTTCTGTACTCATTTTTAAAGCATTAATATTTGATTATAATCCCCTTTTAAAAGAAGAAAGCTTTTACCTTTGGATTGCAATAATTTACGTTTTAATAGTGATTATCCTGGTTTTCATCGTTCCTTATTTGCTGACAGTTTTTATATTAATAAGAGACATAATAGTTTATTCAAGGTATGGGAAATATGCTATAGAGAATACACTTGAAACTACAGAAATAGAGATTTTTCAGGGAGATAAGGATGAAGACTTTATCATACAGGTTTTCAATGCCAAAGAAGAAAAAATAGAAATTAAGATAGCGCTGAAAATATCAGTAGAATATTCGGTAAAAGAAGATTTCCTGAAAGAAATTGGAAATTACGGACCAACAGGGTCAGAAAAAATTAATGTACCTCTTCAGGATATTTTGAAGATTTTTAATGCTAAAATCTTTACTAAAAAAGCCGGGTTAATATTAAAGGATTATTCTACGACCATAAAACTGGATTCAAGTGAGAAAATATACTATTTCCGTGATTTTCTGAAGACAAAATATAATCTGGTGTATGCTAAGAAAACAAATGAAGTACTTTTCGTCAATTTCTATGGAGATGATATGGCAAAAGATATAGATATACTGGTGAAGGATGTGGAAAGCAAGGTTGAATATTATTATAATGAAGATCGGCTATTGTAAATATAACCGGCAGTTATTCCAGACCTATTATCCTTTTCTATATTGACTGACTTCAGTTATAAAATGAAGAAGTGAATGATACAAGAAACCCGAAACAAATATGCTTCGGGATTTATAGATATCAGCTTAGCTGATTTGATTCTTTTTTCTTTATGAAATAACTCCGCTTCCAATCAGCTCCTCATCCAGATACCACGCAGCAAACTGACCTTCAGCAATGGCGGACTGCGGCTCTTCAAATTCAATATAGGCAGCATTTTCAAACTGATAAAGAACAGCTTTTTGCAGCGCCTGTCTGTATCTGAATCTCGCCATAACCTCCATAGATTCTCCATTTTCAAGCTTCATATCCTCACGAACCCAGTGAAGTTCTGAATTATCAATTTTCAATGCTTTTTTGTGCAGTCCCGGAGAACTATGGCCTTCACCCACAAAAATAATATTGTTTTCCATGTCTCTGGAGATGATAAAACAGCTTTCTTTATGACCGCCTATACCAAGTCCCTTGCTCTGTCCGATCGTGAAAAACTGTGCACCCTGATGCTTTCCGATCACCTTTCCGTCAGATTTTTTATAATTGATTTTCTGGGCTAAAAATTCCAGCTCTTCCTCTTTTGAAGAAAATTCAGGGTTTTCTATAGAAAATAATGGTGAATCTTTAAAAATTTCTACAATTTCTCCCTCTTTAGGAACCAATTGCTGCTGTAAAAACTGCGGAAGACTTACTTTTCCGATAAAACATAATCCCTGAGAATCTTTTTTATCGGCCGTAACTAATCCTATCTCTTTTGCAATCTCTCTTACTTGAGGTTTTGTCAGTTCTCCAATAGGAAACAATGCTTTTGACAGTTGATCCTGGCTCAGCTGACATAGAAAATAAGACTGGTCTTTATTATTGTCTTTTCCTGCTAAAAGGTGGAAAATCTCCTTTCCGTTTTCATCAAAACCTGAATTCACCTGTGCATAATGTCCTGTGGCTACTTTATCGGCACCCAGAGACATCGCGGTCTTCATAAAAACATCAAATTTTACCTCTCTGTTGCAGAGAACATCAGGATTCGGAGTTCTTCCTTTCTGATATTCATCAAACATATAATCTACGATGCGCTCCTTATAAAGCTCACTCATATCAATCACCTGAAACGGAATTCCCAGCTTCTGGGCAACCATCAGGGCATCATTGCTGTCCTCAATCCAGGGACATTCATCCTCCAGCGTTACCGAAGCATCGTTCCAGTTTCTCATAAACAAGGCTACTACCTCGTGTCCCTGCTGCTGCAGAAGATATGCTGTAACACTGGAATCTACACCTCCGGATAATCCTACTACTACTTTCATTTTATTTCAATTTTACGAAACTCTTAACGGGAGTTCTTAGTTTGACGGGGCAAAAATACAACTAAATAAATTCGTAAAAAAACCATAATTTTAAACATTGATAAAAACGATATTAATATGAAAAAATTTATTATTCCTTTACTGCTAATGATTTCAGTATCTGTTTCTTCCCAGATTACAACAGGAACACCTACATCTGAAGTTAATCGCTGGACCTTTGGTGGCGGGATCGGGCTTGGATTTGGCAGCAACAGTGCTTTTTATCTGCAGGCATCCCCAAGAGTTGGATATAGGCTAACCGATGATCTTGAAGCAGGGGTAGTGGGAAGTGTTTCCTGGCAGACTTCTGATTATTACAAATCCACCATGTTTGGGGTAGGGCCATTTGCCAATTACTATTTTGCAAGATCATTTTACGTAGGCGCGAATCTTCAGCAGTATTTTATCAATTATAAAGACAAACTGTATGATTATAAGTCCAATGAACAGGAAACGGCTCTATATCTCGGAGGCGGCTATATGCAGAGGATAGGAGGAAACTCTTTTATGCAGTTGGGATTAATGTATAATGTACTTTGGAAAGAAAATTCAAGTATATTCTCAAGCGGCCTTGTCCCGAATATTGGCTTTGTGGTAGGACTGTGATTTTTCTGAGTATAGAATTTTCTAACCACAGATTTCACAGATTGACACAGATCTTTGTGCTTTACTTATGAGAATTTTTATTTCAATGGTATGGTACTAAAATTATTAACAAGAAATACGGTTCATTAACCATAGTCATCTGTGTCAATCTGTGAAATTCGTGGTTAAAATAAAAATATAATGGGATGGTCTTGGGCCAAAACCTAAGAAAACAAAAAAGCACCGGAACATTCCGGTGCTTTTCATTATGATGATATTATTTGCTTACGATTGAGAAGATTTTTCAGTCGTCTTTTTTGCTTTTGGCGCCTTTCCGATTAATGCGTCTTTGGTATCATTAAGATCCAGGATCACTGTTTCTCCTTCAGATAATTGCTTGTTTACCAGCATTTCTGCCAATAAGTCTTCAATATATTTCTGGATAGCACGTTTTAACGGTCTTGCACCAAAATCTTTATCCCATCCTTTTTCAGAGATAAAGTCTTTTGCTTCATCAGTTAATTCCACTTTATAGCCTAATTTTTCAAGTCTGCCGTAAAGTTTGCTTAGTTCAATATCAATAATTTTCTTGATATCATCCTGTACAAGAGAGTTGAAGATCACAATGTCATCAATTCTGTTTAAGAACTCCGGTGCAAATGCTTTCTTAAGGGCATTTTCAATCGTGCTTCTCGCTCTTGTGTCTGTACTGGTCTTTTTCGCTGAAGTTCCGAATCCTACACCGTCTCCGAAATCTTTAAGATCTCTTGTTCCGATGTTTGAAGTAAGGATGATGATTGTATTTCTAAAATCAATTTTTCTTCCTAAACTATCTGTAACGTGGCCTTCATCTAAAATTTGCAACAGGATATTGAATACATCAGGGTGAGCTTTTTCAATCTCATCAAGAAGAACCACAGCATAAGGTTTTCTTCTCACAGCTTCTGTTAGCTGGCCACCTTCTTCATATCCTACGTATCCCGGAGGCGCTCCCACTAATCTTGAAACTGCAAATTTCTCCATGTATTCGCTCATGTCAATTCGGATCAGAGATTCATCAGATTCGAAAAGCTCTCGTGCCATTACTTTAGCCAGCTCGGTTTTACCAACTCCGGTTGTCCCAAGGAAGATGAATGTGCCGATCGGACGGTTTGGATCTTTAAGACCTGCTCTGTTTCTTTGAATAGCCTTAACGACTTTCTTCACTGCATCCTCCTGACCGATTACTTTTCCGTTCAGTTTATCATCCATCTGAGCGAGTTTATCAAGCTCATTCTTACCAACTTTTGTTACCGGAACACCGCTCATCATAGATACTACTTCCGCTACATTTTCCTCTGTTACGGTTTCTTTTTTCTCCTTAACATCTTTATCCCACTTCTCTTGAGCAGAATTAAGCTCCATTTGAAGACGTTCCTCCTCATCCTTAAGCTTTCTTGCCTCAAGATAATCCTGGGCTTTTACAGCTTTTTGCTTCATTTCTTTGATATCTTCGATCTTCTTTTCAAAATCAATAATCTCAGTAGGAACTTTCATGTTTTTAATATAAACACGTGAACCTGCTTCATCCATAGCATCAATCGCTTTGTCTGGTAAGAAACGGTCTGTAATATATCTTGATGTCAAATTGACACACGCCAGAATCGCCTCAGGAGTATACACTACATTATGGTGCTCCTCATATTTATCTTTAATCTGATTCAGGATCTGAATAGTTTCCTCAATATTGGTAGGCTCTACCATCACTTTCTGGAATCTTCTTTCTAAAGCGCCGTCTTTTTCAATGTACTGACGGTACTCATCAAGAGTAGTTGCCCCGATGCATTGAATTTCACCTCTTGCCAAAGCGGGCTTGAACATATTGGATGCATCTAAGCTTCCCGTAGAACTTCCTGCGCCAACAATGGTGTGAAGCTCGTCAATGAATAAAATTACATCACGGTTCTTTTCCAGCTCGGTCATAATCGCCTTCATTCTTTCTTCAAACTGTCCACGGTATTTCGTTCCCGCAACTAAACTTGCAAGATCCAAAGTAATGACACGTTTTCCGTAAAGAACTCTTGACACTTTCTTCTGCTGAATTCTTAAAGCCAGACCTTCTGCAATTGCAGATTTACCAACTCCAGGCTCACCGATAAGTAAAGGGTTGTTCTTCTTTCTTCGTGATAAGATCTGAGAAACTCGCTCAATTTCTTTTTCACGGCCAATCACAGGGTCCAGTTTTCCATCTCTTGCCAAAGAAGTTAAATCTCTACCAAAGTTATCCAGTGTTGGCGTTTTACTTTTAGCAGATCCTAAATTTCCTGATGGCTTTCTCATCTGCTCAAAATCCTCTCTTTCATCATCATCGTCATAAGCACTCATTTGTGGTGCCTGCCCTGAATTTTTAAGCATGGTCTGGTACTCCCTTGAAACTCCTTCATAGTCGATGTCATAAGCACCCAAAATATTTGAAGTAGGATCCTCATATTTATAAAGAATGCCTAAAAGCAGATGAACGGTATTAATTTCATTGCTTTTATATTGCCGGCATTCCAGCTCTGCACGTTTGATCGCATGATCTGCCATCTTGGTGAAAGAAATATTGGTAACCTCTTCAGAAATAGGATTTAGACTTGTTGTATTTAAAGTTTCAATTTTTCTTCTGATTTGTGTTAAATCCGCATTAAGGTTTTGTAGGATTTCTTTTGCAGAGTTTTCCGTCTTTATAATACCTAAAAGTAGGTGTTCTGTATTAAGAAATTCACTTTTCAGCCTTTTAGCTTCGCTCTTGCTTTGTTTGAACACCTGGCTCAAACCTTGTGAAAACTTATAATCCATAATATATCTCATTAGAATAATGGCAGCGGTGCCATTTATTCATTATCTAAATTACAAATATTTTACCAAAAATCAATTAATGACTTTATGGCAGAAAAAATTTTATTATCTTATTGAAAATGATTAAGTTTGTTATCCTTTAAAAATTCTCCATGAATCCCGAACTTACTACTTATATCGGTTATTCCGCATCAATTTTCATTGTACTAAGCTTTATACTGAAAGATGTAAGAAAAATTAGAATTGTAAATATGATCGGCTGTATCTGCTTTGTCATTTATGGTATTTTCAACGGAATGCTCTGGCCTGTTATTATTCCGAATGGCCTTATCTGTTTTATTCAGGTTTATCATTTGCTGGCCGGAAAGAAGGAAGGATGAAAAAAAAGGTAATTACTTCTGCCTTCAGTAATTTATATACGGATCAGCGTATCGAAAAGATATGCAGGACTCTCCATGAAAACGGCTACCAGATTGAACTGATCGGAAACGATTGGAAGGGAGCAGAGCAGATGGAACGTCCTTACCGGTTTTCACGTATTCATTTGTCTTCTGCAAGTTTAAAAACTGCTTATTTTGAATTCAATTGGAAACTATACCATCAGTTAAAGAAAAAAGCGGATCAAAATACCATTCTTCACGCTAATGATCTGGATGCCTTGCTTCCGAATTATCTTCTTGCGAAAAAGCTGAATATTCCTTTGATTTTTGACAGTCATGAAATTTTTTCAGAAATGCCTGCAATTCAGGGCAAAATGTCACAAAAAATATGGCGTTATTTAGAAAAAGAGATCATTCCTAAGCTTACCTTTATGATCACAGCAAGCGGAAGTTATGCAGAATGGTTCCGCAAAAAGTATGGTGTAGATCCTGTTGTGATTCAAAATGCTCCCAAAAAGCTAGATTTTACAATGGAAATTCCGGATAATGATCCTAAAGTATTTTTATATCAGGGAGCAATTAATCCTTTTCGGGGAATTGATAAAGCAATTCTTGCGATGCATCATCTTGATGGGGTAGTATTCAAAATAGCCGGCGATGGACCGAGAAAAAAAGAGTATGAGGATTTGGTGCTTAAAGAAAAACTTCAGGACAAAGTTCAGTTTTTGGGTAAATTAAAGCCGGAAAATCTTAGAAATATAACAGTAACTGCAGATGTTGGAATGAGTATCGAAGAGAATGGGGGAGAAAGCTACCTTTACTCACTTCCGAATAAGGTTTTAGACTGTATTCAGTCAAGAGTACCGCTGGTGCTCGCCAATCTTCCTGAAATGCAGAATATTAAAAGCCGTTTTGATGTAGGAGAAATTATTAAAGATCATACACCGGAAAATATTGCAGCAGCAGTGAAAAAAGTTCTCCATAAAGGAAGGAAAAACTATCTTCCGGAACTGGATAAAGCATCAGATAGCCTGTGCTGGGAAAATGAAGAAATAAAACTACTGGAAGTTTTTGAAAACGCATCAAAATAAATTATCTTTATAAAAATGGTTATCTTTGCTAAAAATTTGTTAAAAAGATGACCATTAAAGAAAAACAGCAAGAGATAATTGACGAATTTGCGTTTCTTGATGACTGGGAGCAGAAATATGAATATATTATTGATCTTGGAAAAGAGCTGAAGGGGCTTTCGGAAGATAAGAAAACAGATGATAACCTGATCAAAGGCTGCCAGAGTAAGGTATGGATTGATGCTGAATTCAAAGATGGGAAACTTTTTTTTGATGCCGATTCAGATGGGATCCTTCCAAAAGGAATTGTTTCTCTGTTGGTCAGTATTTATAGCGGTCATTCAACGCAGGAGATTTTAGATTCTGATTTTGAATTCATTTCGGAAATCGGACTTCAGGAATTTCTTTCGCCATCCAGAGCGAACGGATTAATGGCAATGACCAAACAGATCAAATTTTACGCAGTCGCTTATCAGCTGAAATCATAGCCTGTGACCAGAATTTTAGCATATCGTTTTTCCGCTTTTGGTGATGTCGCGATGACAGCGCCCGTTTTCAGGGAGTTTCTGGAGCAGAATCCGGATGTGGAAATTGTTATGGTTTCCAGAAAGAATTTTGAAAGCCTGTTTACGGATATTCCGAATGTGACCTTTAAAGGAATTAATCTTGATGATTATAAAGGATTCTTTGGTCTGAACAGACTGGCAAATGAGCTTGTAAAAGAATTTAACCCTGATTTTATAGCCAATCTTCATGATGTGATCAGAACCAAAGTTCTGGATAAGATTTACAGAAGAAAAGGTTTAAAAGTATTTAAAATAAACAAAGGCAAAGAGGAAAAAGAAGAACTCACAGATGTTTGGAATTTAAATAAGGTTCAGCTAAAAAGAACAGTTGAACGTTATGCAGATGTTTTCCGCCAAATGGGTTTCAAAGTTGAGCTTTCCAATAAGCTTAGACCAACACCGGGACAGAAATCAGGAATAGGCTTTGCACCTTTCGCCCAGCATAAAGGGAAAATGCTTCCTCTGGAAAAATCGTTTGAACTGGCCAGAATCCTGGCTCAAAAACATACGATATATTTCTTTGGAGGTGGGAAAAAAGAAACCGAAACCCTTGAAAAATGGGAAACTGAAATCCCAAATACCAAAAGCCTTTCAGGAAAACTTAGCCTTTCAGAAGAACTTCAAAAAATCTCTGAACTTGAATTGATGATCTCAATGGATTCTGCCAATATGCACCTTGCCAGCCTTATGGGAACAAGATGTGTCTCGATATGGGGAGCAACACATCCTTATGCAGGGTTTTTAGGCTTCGGACAGAGCGAAGACGATGTGGTTCAGGTGACGGACCTTACCTGTAGACCATGTTCTGTTTTTGGGGACAAAGAGTGCTACCGGGGAGATTGGGCCTGTCTTGAGGAACTTAATATTCAGAAAATCGTAAAGGCAGTTAATCTTTAAAAATAATTTTAGCCATTTTTTTAGCCTTAGCATCATCAGAGTAGTTCTTCTCAAGGACTTCACTTCTGTACTTATTTCCATTATAGTCTTTTTTTTCTGTCTCAATAATTAGTTTTCGGATCTCATTCATATCAGATCCGAAAAGACATAAATCCATTAAGGCATGATCGTCTGTGATATTCTGATTAATGATCACGAACCGGCTATTGTATAATGCATTAAACAGTTTAACCTTCGTGCCGGAATTTTGGTAGGAGAGAAGGATATTAGCATGAGCATTTTCAAAAAGACAGTGAAGATTTTCAGTTGTTTCGATGGGCACCAGATCAATGTTCACAATATTGCTGATCTTTTTCTTGATGTCATTATCAGCCCGGTCAGAAGCTACAACAAGTTGATATTGTGGCAGATTTTTAAAAAGATTAATCGTTTCATCCAGTGCCTTTTTGTTGTCCGATATACTCAGATCTCCATGGAAAAAGAAATAATTTCCTTTTTTGCCCAAGATTTTTACAAACCTGTTGCCATGAAAAATATGGATTAACTCTGCATTTTTGGAATATGAATTAACTTCTTTATATTCTTTTTCAGAGAGACAGAAAACGGTTTCAAATTCTTTTAAAACTTTTTTTTGGTAGCCTGAATATTTTAAAGACTCAACCTTGTAAATGATCTTTTTAAAGATGTTTTTTTCCGATGAAGAAAGGCCTTTATAATATTCTGTTTCGTTATTGTGATGGCGCAGATAGAGCTTGAACTCTTTATTTTTTAGCTGACTGATGATTTGGGTGGTCTGAAGTCCCTCAAATAACACGGGAGCTTTGATCTTCATTAGATTCTCAAAAAGGCTGTTAGAATTTCTCATCGCAGCAGCAAAAGGAACAGTAGAAAAATAAGAGAAAGGATTTTTCTTTTTTCTGTAAAAGAAAACATTTTCTGTAATGTTTTTAATCTCTGCATCAAGACTTTCAGGAATATTATTTACAAAGCAGTGAAGGTGAATCTTTATACCCAGATCAGATAATGCTTTAATCTTATAATAAACATCAATAATACCACCGTAGGAGGGAGGATAAGGATAATTGAATGATATAAGGTGAAGTTCTTTCAAAAAAACAGAGTGTTTAAGCTGTAAAGGTAAGAATATCCTGAATTTTTTAAACAAAAAAATCTCCCAGTTTCCTGAGAGATTTTGTGGGCCCTGAGGGATTCGAACCCCCGACCCTCTGGGTGTAAACCAGATGCTCTGAACCAACTGAGCTAAGAGCCCTGAAATTTTTTGAAAGGCTTCAGTATCCTTTGTGTGGGCCCTGAGGGATTCGAACCCCCGACCCTCTGGGTGTAAACCAGATGCTCTGAACCAACTGAGCTAAGAGCCCCTATAACTTGTTTCCTCGTTAGAGTGGTGCAAATATACGACTTATTCAGAAATCTCCAAATTTTTTTCTAAAAATTCTCCAACTACAAAGTTACTTCCGCCTATAAAAATCATTTCTTCATTTGTACATCGCTCTTTTGCAGAAAGATATGCTTCCTGTACTGAGTCGAAAATTTTATAAGAAATTTTTGCTTCCTGAAGCAGATTTTCATAATCTTCCGGATGTCTTCCCCTGTTAATAGACGGTTTCGCAAAATAAAATTCTGAATTTTCGGGAAGAAGAGCCATTACTTCATCGATATTTTTATCATTCACAAACCCCAGAATAACATGTTTGTGACGATTAATAGAATTCAATTGAGAAAATACATACTCAAGACCTGCTTGATTGTGTCCGGTATCACAAATGGTAAGCGGGTCTTTTGAAAACTCAAACCAGCGTCCGATAAATCCGGTGTTTTGATGCACGTGGAGCAGTCCTTTTTCTATATTTTCTGCAGAAACAGGGATGCTTATTTTCTTCAGCTCTTCAATCATTGCTACAACAACACGAATGTTTTTCTGCTGATAATTTCCTTTAAGATCTGAAGTAAGGTCAGACTTTATTGCAGTGGCGTCTATAAATGATGCATTTACCTGGCTGGCCTTCTGCCGGATAATATTTTTTACGGTATCATTGTCATCTCCGGAAATAATTGGGACGTGATACTTGATAATTCCTGCTTTTTCTGCTGCAATTTCCTCAATAGTGTCTCCTAAGATATTCTGATGATCCAGCTGTACATTGGTGATTGCAGAAACCAGAGGTGTAATGATATTGGTTGAATCCAGTCTTCCCCCAAGACCCACTTCAATAACGGCAAAATCTACTCCCTGCTGATAAAAATATTCAAAAGCCATGATGGTTGTAAATTCAAAAAAGGAGGGAAGTATGTCTTCAGGGAGGGTTTTCAGTTTTTGAATAAACTCAAAGACAAATTTTTTATCGCAGTTTTTTCCGTTGACTTTGATGCGTTCCGTAAAATCTATAAGATGAGGAGAATTATACAGACCAACTTTATAGCCTTCTTCTTGAAGAACTGATGCCAGCATATTGCTTGAAGATCCTTTACCGTTTGTGCCTCCGATATGGATGCATCTTATCTTCTCCTGAGGGTTTCCAAAGAAAGTGCATAGCCTTGTAATGTTTTCTAATCCAGGTTTGTAAGCCTTTTGTCCGTCTGTCTGATAATTCGGAGCCTGAATGAAAAGCCAGTCTACCGCTTCTTGGTATTGTTCGATTGTCATGTTACAAAATTCTCAAAAGTTTTATTAAAATGAAACAATAATTTTTTTAAACTGTAACTTTTTTATATTTGGCTCGTCTAATATGGAAAATTATTAATATGAAAAAAGGTTGGATTATCGTTTTTGGATTAAGCTGTCTGGGGCTAAGCGCTCAGAAGAAATGGTCCTTAAGAGAATGTGTAGACTATGCCGTGGAACATAATCTTCAGGTTATCCAAAATCAATATTCTAAACAGATCCAGGATTCTAATCTTCAAATAGCAAGAAATCAGTATCTGCCTTCAGTGTCCGGAAGCATGTCTAACAGTGTAAGTTTTGGGCAGACTTCATTTGGAACAGGAAGTTTAAGGAATGACCGATTCAGTAACAGTGCTAATTTAGGAGCAGATATTTTACTGTATAATAACGGCAGACTGGAGAAAACGATCAGGAAAACTCAGTTTGATGTAGAAGCCAGCCAATATGATGTAGAAACGATTAAAAATGATATTTCCCTGCAGATTGCACAGCAATATCTTACAACACTGCTGAATAAAGAAATTGTAAAAATATCGGAAAGTGCCGTTGAAAATGCACAAAAACAATACGACAGGGCAAAAATAACAACGCAGGTCGGAACTACCGCTCAAACTATTCTGGCGGAAGCAGAAGCAGCATTGGCAAGAGAGAAGCAAAATAAGAAAACAGCTGAAATTAATGTTGGCAGAAGTCTTTTTGCCATGGCACAGCTCTTACAGCTTCCTGACTATAAGGATTTTGATATTGAATATGTAGAAGTGCCAGATCAATTGGAACCCCAGTTAAAATCGGTGGACGAAGTTCTTACTACAGCTTTTGAAAATCAGCCTCAGGTAAAAGCGGCAGAAAGCAGGATCAATTCTGCAATAGCGCAAACAGAGGTGAGCAAGACTGCTTTTTGGCCTACGCTTACAGGAAGTGTAGGAATAGGAAGTTTTTATAATAATCTTCTAACCACAAACATAACGGGAGTGGATGAGGCAGGTAATCTTGTAATGGAAAGAAATTTATTCGGTCAGTATAAAGATAATTTTGGACAGCAGGCCAGTATTTCACTTAATGTTCCTATTTTCAATAAGGGAATTACCAAGCTGCAGGTAGAGCAGGCTAAAATCAATGAAAGTGTAGCTAAGATTACTCTTGAGCAGCAGAAACAGACTGTAAGACAGAATGTACAGAAGGCACAGTTTGATGTAGATGCCAATTATGAAACCTTTCTTTCGGCAGCAGAAACAGAAAAAAGTACAAAGCTAGCCCTGGATTTTGCTGATAAGAGCTATGCGGCAGGAAGAAGCACCATTTATGACGTCAATGTAGCAAGAAATAATTACGCCAATGCTCAGGGTTCAGTAGCTCAGGCAAAATATAATTATCTTTTTAGCCTTAAACTGCTGAACTTCTATTCGGGAATTCCATTAACTTTGTAGGATGTCTATCAAGTCATTAGAAAAATATTTACCTCAAAATACCCATAAATACCTAAGAATCTGGTTTGCGGATCACTTTATTCATATAAAAGTCACTCGCGGTAGAAATTCTAAGCTGGGAGATTACAGAAAACTGCCTGATCACTCCCACGAAATTACCGTCAATTCAACCCTGACGCCTCCGCTTTTTTTCTTTGTGCTTACGCATGAGCTGGCTCATCTGATTGCTTTTGAAAAATATGGACGAAGAATATCACCGCACGGGAATGAGTGGAAGGAGACGTTCAGGAATATGCTTCTTGAAAGTCTTGAGGTGTATGATGAGGATCTCAGACCCATCATCATTCGGTTTTCGAAATCGCCAAAAGCCAATTTCATGGCAAGTCCGGATCTTGTAAGATATTTTCATACTGAAAAACAGGATGATAGCCTATATTTCATTGAAGAGCTTGAAAAAGGAGAATTTTTTATATATCGAAACGAAAAGTATTTATTAGAAGGACTGATTAAAAAAAACTATCTTTGTAAGAATCTGGCTACAGGAAGAAAGTATTCTTTCAAGCCTTTGGCTAGGGTTGAAAAATGTAGGCAAGAATGTTAAAATCAGATAGATACTGTGTCATCATGGCGGGCGGAATCGGGAGCCGGTTCTGGCCAATGAGTACACAAAAATTTCCAAAACAGTTTCAGGATATTTTAGGAACAGGGCGTACCATGATTCAGCAGACTTATGACAGAATCAGCCGTATCATTCCTAAAGAACAGATATTCGTAATCACGAATAAAGAATATGTTGCGCTTTCCCACCAGCAGCTTCCGGAAATTCCTGAAGAAAATATTGTAGGCGAGCCTCTGATGAAAAATACAGCTGCCTGCAATCTGTATATGGCCAACAAGATCGCAGAAATTAATCCGGATGCAACGATGATTGTACTTCCGGCAGATCATCTGATTTTAAAGGAAGATGTATTTCTGGAGAAAGTAGAACTGGCTTTTGATCTTGCAGCAAAACAGGACTATCTGGTAACTCTCGGAATTACGCCTACAAGACCTGATACGGGCTACGGATATATTCAGTTTGTAGAAAAAAAAGGATCGGATTATTTTAAAGTAAAAACCTTTACGGAAAAGCCTATTCTTGAAATTGCCCAGAGCTTTTTGGAAAGCGGGGACTTCCTGTGGAATGCAGGGATTTTTATTTGGAATGTAAAGAGTATCCATCACGCTTTTGAACTTTATCTTCCTGAGATGATGCAGCATTTCATGGCTTGTGAGTATAATTCTGATAAGGAAAACAGCTGTATTGAAACCATTTATCCTAAAGTTCAGAAAATTTCTATTGATAACGGGATTCTGGAAAAAGCAAAAAATGTATATGTAATTCCTTCCGATCTCGGATGGAGTGACTTAGGAACCTGGACATCCGTCTATGAAAATACTGAAAAAGATAAAAATGATAATGCTGTAAAACTAAAGCATTTTCTTAATTATAATTCCAATGGAAATCTTATCCGCCTGAAAAATAATAACAAAGCTGTCATTATAGATGGCCTTAAAGATTTTATTATTGTCGACACTGATAAAGCCCTGCTGATATGCCCTCGGGACAATGATCAGCTGATTAAAGACTATGTTCTTGACCTGAAAAGTTTCAAGAAAGGAGATAAATTCATGTAAATATTGGTATCTTTCTGCTGATTTTGAGTTATGAAAAAAAACGCCATCCGATCAACAGTTTTTATATTTCTGCTTTTGGGATTCTTTGGATACTCCCAAAACAAGAAAAACTTTTCCAATATTCCGAATATTTTGCAGCAGATCATTCCCAATGAAAGGATTGATTCCTGGGTGCTGGTATACAACAGTTACGGGAAAAACCAGGATATTAAAACTTCCGGCGGAAAAATAGAATATACCCCGCAGTTTTCCGGATTTAATTTATTTCCCGAGGAAGACAGCTTTTATTATATTGCTTATTCTGCAGGCGGAAAGATAAATTATATAACAGATCTTGAAGCTCTGAAAAAGTTCACCGGAAAAATTGATAATGCGGAAGAAGCGGCCATTATACTTACCACTGACGGATATATGGTGGATGAAGAATTTAAAGATGTTGCCGGCAATTATTATGAAGATTCCATCAATTATTATCTGGATATCGGCAAGCTTACTTCAAAAGAATGCCCTTACCAGAAAACGCATTATACACTGACGGTCAATAAGTCTTCAGGAGTCGTTTCCAATGTGAAAGATAATGGAACTTATATTGAACTTTACAATAAAAAGTGCGCCAATAACCCGAGACTTTTAAAAATTCAAAAAAAAGAAGAACCAAAAGATGAGCTTAAAAAATCACCCAAACGAAAGTAAGGTCTACGAAACTGAAAGACTGATCCTTCAGCCCATGTCTGTGGATGACAAAGAGTTTATTTTTGAGCTGTACAACAGGCCTAAATTCATCAAATACATTGGCGAACGGGGTATAAAAACACTTTCCGATGCAGAAAACTATATTCTGAACAGGTTTCTTCCGCAATTCGATAAATTGGGATATGGTAACTATTTAGTTGTTACAAAAGATAAAGGAGACAAAATAGGTGGCGTAGGAATCTTTGAAAGGGAAGGACTGGATGTTGTGGATATAGGATTTTCCCTGCTGGAAGAATTTGAAGGCAAAGGATATGCTTATGAAGCAGCACAGAAAGTAAAATCTATCGGAATGGATGATTTCGGTTTAAAAAAGATCTCAGCCATTACTTCAAAAGATAATTTCTCCTCACAGAAACTGATTGAAAAACTAGGCCTGAAGTTTAAGAACTATGTTACCCTTCCTAACGAAGATGAGGAGTTGATGTATTATGAAACAGAATAACTGTTTTACCTTCTAATTTCTGCTTTAATTAAATCTAATTCAATTAACCTTAATAATCTTATAATTAATACTTTCAATAGTAAGAATACAATTATTAAGGTTAAAAATATATTGATCTTACTCTAATATCTGCTCTGCAGCAGTCTTTGAAGTAACTTTCTCTATCACTCTTGAACAAATTCCGTTCTCATCAAAAATAAACGTTGTTCTTACAATTCCCATATAGGTTTTTCCGAAAGTCTTTTTCTCCTGCCAAACTCCGAATTTTTCAATGATGTTGTGGCTTTCATCAGCAATAAGATCGTAAGGGAATTCAAATTTGCTGTGGAAATTTTTCTGCTTCTTTACCGTGTCTCCACTTACTCCCAGCAGCTGAAATCCAGCTTTCTTAAGCTTTGAGTAATTATCGCTCAGGTTGCATGCCTCCACGGTACAGGTAGGTGTATTGGCCTGCGGGTAAAAGAAAATAACCAATTTCTTTCCGATCAATTTTGATGAGGTAATGATTTCCCCGTCCTGATTTGTTCCTTCAAATTCAGGTAATTTATCTCCAACTTTCAGCATAATGAATTAATTTTGTTCAAATTTAATGGTTACATGACAAAAAAGCAAAGGGCGGAGCTCGTTCAGACTGAATTAGAGAAACTATATCCTACAACACCTATTCCGTTAGATCATACAGATCCTTATACCCTGATGGTTGCTGTAGCGCTTTCTGCACAGACAACGGATAAAAAAGTAAACCAGGTAACTCCCGACCTTTTTGCAGTGGCAGGAACACCACAGAGAATGGCCAGACTGGAGGAATATGAAATAAAGGAACTGATCAAAGAGATTGGATTATCCAATACCAAAGCCAAAAACCTTAAAAGGATGGCCGAACTTTTACTGGAAAGGCACAACGGGATCGTTCCCCAAACATATGAAGAACTGGAAGCGCTTCCCGGAGTAGGGCATAAAACAGCTTCAGTGGTCATGAGCCAGGCTTTCGGGTTTCCTGCCTTTCCGGTAGATACTCATATTCACAGGCTGATGACGCAATGGAAGCTTACTTCAGGAAAAAACGTTGTAGAAACGGAAAAAGATGCTAAAGCCATATTTCCGAAAGAAGTATGGAATAAGCTTCACCTTCAGATCATTTATTACGGCAGAGAATATTCTCCGGCCAGAGGAAAAGGAGAGAAAGACTTCATCACGAAAATGATGTTTGAAAAGTAAACATTTTATTGCGTAAACTGATTCCACTTCCATAAAAAGGTGGAATTTTTACGGCAAACAGCGGTTTAGTTAATAAATATCCAGCAGCCTTCTGTGATAATTGATTTGTCCAAGATGATAATCCAGGTGTGTAATCAGGTGAATTAAAAAATATCCTGTTGTCATTTTTTCTTCAAAAATAATGAGAGAATATTCCTTTTCAAGATCTTCAGAAGTTAATTGGCTAAGGACATCATCTACCGTAATTATGGTTGCTGATATCTTTTCAATAAGGTCTGCTTTTGGAATATCTTTTAGTGAAAATTCAAGTTCTCGATGTCTGATATAGCCGGTTTTTCCTAGTTCTGCACCAAAATAAGTATTAAGGTTTCCAACCAAATGAAGGCAGAGATTTCCTGCGGAATTGGAAATGTTTTTATCGGTTTTCCAGATTACGTCTTCATTCTGGTAAGACTCTATCTCTGTTTTTAACTTATTTAAATCCCTGTTGTAAAGAGATCTCAGGCTTTCTATAATCATATTTTTATATTTTGTGTATTGATGGGTTTTCACATAAATTACGGGAATGAATCATATTACAAAACAAAAGACGAAGCAATTTACTAAACTGCTTCGTCAAAATGATCGATTTTATATTTTTTAGAGAAATTACTTCTGCTTCGTGGCCCAAAGCTCCATCTTTCTGTTCAGAACATCAAGAGGAAGGCATCCCTGGCTTAAAACTTCATCATGGAAGCTGGCTAAATTAAATTTACTTCCAAGCTCTTTCTGGTATTTCTCTCTAAGCTCACGGATACGGAGAGAACCTATTTTGTAGCCCAAAGCCTGTCCCGGCATTGCCATATATCTTTCCACTTCTGCAGTGGCGCCGGCTTCATCATAAGAGATATTGCTCAGGAAATATTTAATGGCTTCTTCTCTGCTCATCGTTCCCGTATGGATTCCTGTATCTACTACCAGCCTTACTGCTCTCAGCATCTGATCACTCAGGTACCCCATTTTCTGGTAAGGATCTGTATATAACCCGAATTCCGGGCCTAAAGTTTCGCAATAATGGGCCCAGCCTTCACCATAAGCACCAAACCATCCGAATCTCATGAATTTAGGAAGCTTAGTATTTTCCTGCTGAAGCGAAACCTGATAATGGTGCCCCGGAATGGCTTCATGGAGGAAAAGAGATTCCATTCCCGAAGTTACATTGAATTTGGAAGGATCAGGAAGTGGAATGTAAAATATCCCCGGCCTTTTTCCGTCAGGTGTTCCCTGAATATACTCTGCGCTGGCACTTGCTTCCCTGAATTTTTCCGTCTGCCTGATCTCAAACTTTGTCTTCGGGGTTACATTGAACATCGTCTTCAGTTTAGGCGTGATTTTCGCTAAAATGCCATTAAATCCGTTCAGAACTTCTTTAGAAGTTTTATATGGCATTGCCTTAGGATCTGTTTTTACGAAGTTAATAAACTCTTCCAGTGTTCCTGAAAAACCAACCTGCTGCTTTACCTTTTCCATTTCTGCACGGAGCATAGCTACCTGCTGAAGGCCTATTTTATTGATCTCTTCAGGTGTTTTCTTTGTGGTTGTCCAGCTCTTTGCGTAATATCTGTAAATCTCATTTCCGTTTGGAAGGCTGTTGTATCCGTCGGTGTCTCTTGCTTTCGGCAGGTATTCCTTCTCAAGGAAAGTACCCATTTTCGTATAAGCAGGAATAATCTTTTTGGTAATGGCTTCTGCATAAAGAGCAGAAAATTTATCCTTTTGAGCTTTTGTAAAATCTTTCGGGAACTTTCTAATCGGTCCGTAGAAAATATTTTTATCCATGTCGGTTGTGGTAATCTCTTCTGATCTCATCTGTGGGATCATTTTGATAACCAGTTTTTTAGGAAGAACAAATTTATTATTGATCCCTTCACGGAAGTTTTCAGCAGCGGCGTCCATCCAGGCTGGAAATTTTTCCATTCTTTTCAGCCAGTCGCTGTAGTCCTTTTCAGTTTTGAAAGGCTGGCTTCCTTCTGCGCTTCCATATAGGGGAAAGCTTAGGGGAAGTCCTCCAAACTGTGTGAAAGGAATATATTCTGGGTGATAGGCATACGCTTCAATTTTATCTTTTAAAGTATAATCCAGCACATCATATACGACTTTGTCTTCATCTGAAAGAGCTTTATAATCAACGCTTTCCAGTTCTTTCTGGACAGAATTATAAAAAGCAACCTCTCCGGAAATAAAATCCCGGTCGATATTGATGGGAAGCTGATCGTTGTATCTCGTATCTCCCTGGGAAGTCGCATCTAACGGATATAATTTAAGATACTGCTCGTAATAGTTCGATGCAATAGAATCCATATTCGTAGGAGTTACCTTGGTCAGCGGAGAATCAGATTTCCTGCATGAGGCAAGGCTGATTACCAGTCCCAATCCTAAAATACCTTTTGATAAAATGTTTTTCATTATCATGAATCTTTATGAAGCAAAAGTAAGTATTATTGGCATATACAGAATAGTCAATCATAATGATTTAAAAAAATAATTTTCAAAACATTTTCAACTTTGAATCAATTTTTTATCTTTGTCTAAAACATTTAACAATCATATTATTACAGCTCTTTTTTAAGAAATAATGAAAGGGATTTTAAAAATTTACCATCCGGAGGAGACCTTAAAATACAATATTAGAAACACTTATTGTAAAGCAGTCTACAGCAACCAACAGCATTTATTAGAGGTTGAAATTATAACGGATGACAGCCTGGATCATGTAGATGATGATTCATTACAGTACAACTTTCCGCAGCTTTCACTTGAAATTTTTGATTTCCCCATCGAATCGGCGGAGATAGAAGGAAAAGTGATCAGTATTAATGATTCTGAGGAAGATACTTACACCGAAGTGGATTTATTTGATGACGAAGATGCTTTTATCTATGATAATGAGCTTGCGTTTGACAAAAATGAAGAAGGTGAGCTTCAGGTTATCTGGAAAGGGACTATTGACGATTTCTATACGGGATCTGACACGCCGATCCCATTCCGTTTAAAATGCGAATTTAAGCAGGATGCTATTGTTGTAGACGAGGACTAATCGTTTTCTCATCCTTTTTATATCAAATTTCTTTTCAAAATTTCTTTTGGAAAGAAATTTGCTGTCTCTCAATCATAACAAATTTTAAGTTGTTTTTAAGCAATTTTTAAGAGAGCAATTCATAATATTCCACTACATTTGTCGTTAAAATTTTATAAAAATTCACATTAATGCTGTTAACGGAACTTACTCAGATTTTATTTGCACAGATTACTGCTCCTGCAGTTGCAACAGACGATTTAGAATTTTCATTTTGGAAGATCATGTTCCATGGAGGGGCTTTCGCTAAAATAGTGATGTTCGTCGTTCTGGCTTTAGGAGTTTTTTCAGTATATCTGTTCTTTGAACGCTTTTTCTTTATTAAAAGACTGACTTCTAAGACGGATGCCAATTTCATGGACAATATTGAAGATTTTATCAAAGAAGGAAAGATAGAGGCAGCAGCAGATTACGCTAAAAAGCAGAATTCTCCGGAAGGAAGAATTTTAGAAAAGGGAATTTCAAGGCTGGGACGTCCCGTTTCTGATATCGTAAGTGCCATGGAATCCCAGGCCCAGGTAGAAGTTGCCAATATGGAGAAGAATCTTAACCTTTTAGCGGTGGTACCCAGTATTGCCCCGATGTTAGGACTTTTGGGAACAGTTATCGGGATGATCATTGCGTTCTTCAATCTTTCGCATGCTACCGGTTCTTTCTCGCCGAAAACACTTTCTGAAGGTATTTATACAGCATTAGGGCAGACGGCAGTAGGTCTTGCGGTAGCAATTCCGGCTAACTTTTTCTACAATATCCTTTTAACAAGAATAGATAAATTTGTATTGAAAGCACAGAATATGTCCGGTGAATTTTTAGACCTTATCAACAAACCTTTATAAATCTATGAAAATTCAGAGAAGAAATAAAGCGAATCCCGAATTCAGTTTGGCTGCGATGACCGATGTTATCTTGCTGATGCTGATATTCTTTATGATCACTTCATCAGCTGCCAACCAAAGTGCGATTGATGTGAAGTTACCTAAAGCGGGAGCAGTTGAAGATAATATTCCCAATCCTTTGACGGTAAGTATTAAGCCTGATGGGTCTTATTTTGTAGATGACACTCCCGTAACCAGAGATCAGCTGGAACCATTGATTGTTAGTAAATTAACAGGTCAGACGAATAAATCTTTCACCATCCGTGCAGATGAAAATACCATGCATAAAGATGTGGTTTTTGCCATGGAAATTGCGGAGAAAAATAAATTTAATATTGCGATTGCAACAGTTAAAGATAAATAACGGATCCGGGAAATCCGGAAAAGAATCATTTTAAGATGAAAAGCTATACAGTAGACAAAAACGAGCAAAACAGAGACAGGATAAAGAGTGCAGTACTTTCTATCCTTATTTGGTCTGCGATCCTGCTTTTTGTTTTTCTTTATAAATTAAAGCCTGAGCTTGATAAGCAGCCGGATGAAGTAATAACAACAATGCTTGTAAATTTCGGGGACAACAGAAATGGAAATGGTGCAGAAGAACCAGCCGATCAGCCCGGAAGTCTTGCTGCTGCTACGGAAGAAGTAACACCCGAGCCAGCTGAAACACCTGTTCCGGAAACTAAAACCGTTATAAAACCGGAGCCTGCACCTGAACCAAAGAAAATGGAGGTGAAGGAAAAGGTAATCACGGGAAATAATTCAAAAGTGAGCGTTCCTAAGAAAGAAGAATCTAAAAAAACAGATAAGAAGACAGCAACAAGTGCAAGTGCTTCAAAAAATACTAAGAAAGCCGGAGCAACAACTGCCAATTCTAAAACCGGAAATGGTGACGGAAAAGGAAATGCAGCCATCGGAAACCTGATCAGAGGAAGAGGAACAAAAGCCGGAAGCCAGGGAACAGGCACTGGTATTGGAAATGCAGGAGATCCTTTGGGAGGAGACGGAAACGGAGATAGTAAAGTAGGAATTGACAGAAAATTAATTGGATATATCCCTGGAACCATGGGAAGAGGCGGAGCACAGCCTAGTAACAGCTGCACGGCAAGTGGAACCATTACGATTGCCTATACGGTTGATAAAGCAGGTAATGTTGTTTCTGCAAGAAGAGCGGGAGGAACATCAGATCCCTGTATTTCTTCTACAGGTGTATCCTGGGTCAAGAAGTATGTGAAAGCCGAAAAGGCGGCCACATCCTCTACAGGAACGTATAAAATCACATTCTAAAATACAAAAGCACTTTATTCAAGTGCTTTTTTTATTTCATTAATTCTGTTGATCACCGGAAGTGCAAAAATACCGCTCGTCTGGAGATAAAGTTCATAAAACGTTTTTGATTTATCCAAAAAGTCTTTATTATTTTGCTGTTTGCCTGTATAATAGAAAAGATTGCCCAGCATTTCGTAATAATCTTTATGGTCTCTTTCCTGCCTTTCATTAACAATGGCAATAATTTCCTCTTTTGATTTAGCAGAAATTTCCTTGAAATCTATTTTGAAAATATCCTTCATTAAAGAATCAAAATCTAATTCCTTCTGCATCATACTTTCTTCCGGTTTATCTAAAATCAGTTTTTCTAAGGCTTGAGTTAACTGACGTATTAACCTTAATGTAAATTCTTTATCTGTGATCATACTTGATTTTTTTGCTAGTTGCTAGTTACTGTTTGTATAATTATGTTCGCCAATTTAATTGGACATATTTTATAAAATTATTCATTTTTCCTCCTAAGAGCTGATATTGTTCTATTTTTTCTTTTAGATCCGGAAGTGAACCTACAACCAGTAACTAGCAACAAGCAACCATTGGTTGAAAGTTAAGCAAAGAAAAGATAAGCCAATGCAATCGCAGTAATAACTCCAACCAGGTCTGCCAGAAGCATGGCAATTACCGTATATCTTGTGTTCTTTACGGCTACTGCTCCAAAGTAAACTGCAATGACGTAAAACGTTGTATCTGAACTTCCCTGAAGAACGGCAGCAAGCTTTCCTTGGAAACTGTCGGCTCCAAAGGTCGCCATGGTATCCACCATCATTCCTCTGGCTCCTGATCCTGATAAAGGCTTGATAAGTGCTGTCGGAAGCCCATCCACAAATCTAGGATCAAAACCTACCGTATAAGCAACCCACTTCATTCCGTCAATAATTACATCAAAAACACCTGAAGTTCTCAACAGAGAAATAGCGATCAGCATTCCAACCAAATAAGGAATGATCTTGACGCAGGTAGTGAAACCTTCCTTGGCTCCTTCAATAAAGGCATCAAAAACATTGATCTTTTTATATACAGCTCCCAGTACAATAGCAAGGAAAATAAACAGAATAAGGCCATTGCTTAATACTTTACTGAAATCATCAAGCTGATCTTTGCTTAGCTGAACCAGATAGACCACCAGAAGTGCAATAACTGCTGAAATTCCTCCTACATATGCAATGACTACAGGACGAAGCAGGTTGATCTTCTGATACAGCGATACAATGATCATGGCGGCTAATGTGGCTGCAAATGTAGCAATCATGCAAGGAAGGAAAATATCCGTTGGGGTTTTGGAACCCATTGAAGCCCGGATTGCAATAATAGAAACCGGGATAAGTGTCATTCCTCCGGCATGAAGACACAGAAACATGATCTGTGAATTGCTGGCGGTATCTTTATTTGGATTTAAAGTCTGCAGGCTTTCCATAGCCTTCAAACCGAATGGAGTAGCGGCATTGTCCAAACCCAGAAGATTAGCGCTGAAATTCATCAGCATATGTCCGAAAGCGGGATGGTTTTTTGGGATCTCAGGAAATAGTTTAGAGAAGAATGGCTGTATAAATCGGCTTAAAAGATTGATTCCACCTGCTTTTTCGGCAATACTCATGAATCCCATGAATAAAGTCATGATCCCAATCAGGCCGATGCAGATCTTTACAGCGGTTTCGGAGGTTCCGATCACGCCGTCTGCTTCCTGAATTCTGTAAACTTTTACATTCTGCTTTATAGAGTCTGTTTTGTAATGAATCCTGCTGTCTGCAAAATCATTTTTTTTCATCAGGCTGTCTCTGACAATCGGGGTAAGCATGTTCATTGGCTGTGAAGCGATCTGAACCGTGTCACCGCCTTTACCTACGACCATATCATTGAAAATGGTTTTGTAGTGGCCTGACGAAACGTATTTAATGCTGGCAATGGCAATGGCAATAATAATAAAAGCCGACCAAATTCTGCTGAGAACCATTCTAGTTTATTTTGGTCTTAAATGTAGTGAAAATTTGAGAAAAATGATGACCTATGAATATTTTATGCGGGATCGCTTTCAGTGCTATGCAGTATGCTTTAGTGTGTTTTTTCGAAATTATAACCCCTGCTCAGTTCCCGATCGCATGGCTGCTTCAAGGATGTCAATATTGATGTCTTTCAGCGTTTTGAACTTAATGCAATATCCGCTTACGCTTGCTTTACCTATTGTTTTCCCATAGGTCTCAGGCAAGTATTTTTTATCTTTTATGCCCATGATATAAATGGATATACCCGCTGTGTTGGCGCTCATTCCAATCTGATAAAACTCTTTACTGGTTCCGTTAGTATATCTAATTGTGTATGATCCATATCCGATATTAGGGTTTGCAATAATTTGATTTTCAGCATTTTTGCCGTCAATGAACCATACTTTACATTCCGGTAATACCTGAAGTATAATTTTGTGAAGGTTCTGCATATCGCTGCTTTTGGGTTCAGGCTGACCGGTAATATAAGTATTGATTTGTTCCTGTATGTTCATATCAAATATTTTCCGGTGATATACTTAATCTTCAAGGTAAACCAAATAGCCTTCAAAATTATCATCCAGGTTTTTCAAAACCTTTGCATCATCCATTTTTTTTGCCAGACTGTCAGTAAAAAAATTCTTCTCAAAAAACTGCCGGTGAATTCCGGGAAGCAGTTCCATAAAATAATCCATGCCGATCTTATTGTTATGAAGATCCATTTTGGTTTCTAAAGGCTGATTTGGGAACAGTTCTTCATGCATATCGGTGATTCTTTTACAGAAGTTCAGTGCTTTTTCCGGGGAAGATACTTTACAGCAGTACATCATGATAAAACAGCACCACAGCGCATGTCTGAAAGCATTTCCAATACCATTATTGGAGGCCGTTTTGGGAAACTTTTTCTGTGCAATAGCGAAAGCCTGTACGGTGGCATAGAAACTCAATAATGCAAAAAGAGGATGGGGGAGAAGCAGTGATAATAAACGCATGATCTTTTTCAGGCTCATGCTTCGGATGGTATTAAAAAATATCTTGGAAGTCCTCATAAATAAAAATCTCTCCCTAATTAGAGAGAGATTGTATAGTGTTTGTTACAGACTTATGCGTTTACAGCTAATAAATTCACTGTTTTAGCTACTGTATCTTTAATTTCAGTTCTCTTTACAATAAAATCCACGAATCCTTTTTCCTGCAGGAATTCAGAGGTCTGAAAACCTTCCGGAAGGTCTCTTCCGATAGTTTCACGGATTACTCTCGGACCGGCAAAGCCGATCAATGCGCCCGGTTCGGCCATGATAATATCTGCGGTCATAGCAAAAGAAGCGGTGATTCCTCCAAAAGTAGGGTCACAAAGATAAGCAATGTATAAAAGCCCTGCCTCAGACAGCTGGGCAAGCTTAGCCTGTACTTTAGCTAGCTGCATCAGTGAATAAGTCGCCTCCTGCATTCTCGCTCCTCCGGATTGACAGATGATCATATACGGAAGTTTGTTGGCGATACAGTAATCTACTGCTCTTCTGATTTTTTCACCCATTACAGAGCCTAAAGATCCCCCGATAAAAGCAAAATCCATACATGAAACCACCATTTCAGTTCCTTTTACGGTTCCTACTGCGTTTCTGATAGAGTCTGTAAGTTTTGTCTTCGCTTTTACTTCTTTTAAACGGTCTTTATAAGGTTTTGTATCCTTGAAATTCAAGATATCAATACTTTCAACATTGGCATCCAGTTCAGTGAATTTACCTTCGTCAAAAAGGATCTCAAAAAATTCTGCACTTCCAATTCTTACGTGAAATCCGTCTTCAGGAGAAACGTAGCTGTTTCTTCTCAATTCATCATGCTCCACTATTTTTCCTGATGGAGTCTGATGCCAAAGACCTTTGGGAACATCCTTTTTTTCATCAGTAGAGGTGGTAATGTTTTTTGCTTTTCTTTTAAACCAGTCGAATGCCATTTTGATTGTATTAGGGTATAAATGTAAAATGTATTAATGTAAAATGCACTCATCATGAATACTTTTTACATTAATACAAGTTTACACAGTTCTTATTTTAAAGTATTTACGTTATTTAAGTCTTCAAACGCTTTTACCAGTCTTGTAGAGAAAGTTTCCTCACCTTTTCTTACCCAAACTCTTGGATCGTAGAATTTCTTGTTCGGTTTCTCTTCTCCTTCAGGGTTTCCGATTTGAGCTCTTAAATAATCAATATTGTTAACCATATAGTCTCTAACTCCTTCCGTGTAAGCGAATTGAAGGTCTGTATCAATATTCATTTTGATAACTCCGTAGTCGATAGCCTCTCTGATCTCTTCTAAAGTAGATCCTGAACCTCCATGGAATACAAAATTAACAGGCTTTTCAGCTGTTCCGAATTTTTCCTGAACATATTTCTGTGAGTTGTCAAGGATTTTTGGGGTAAGAACCACGTTTCCTGGCTTGTAAACTCCGTGTACGTTACCAAATGCAGCTGCAATCGTAAAGTTATCAGAAATAGCTTTTAGTTTTTCATAAGTATAGGCGATATCTTCAGGCTGAGTGTATAATTTAGAGTTGTCAACATCAGAATTGTCAACACCGTCTTCTTCACCTCCTGTAACACCGATTTCAACTTCCAAAGTCATCTGCATTTTAGCCATTCTTTCGAAATATTTAGTTGAAATCTCAAGATTTTCTTCTAAAGATTCTTCAGAAAGATCCAGCATGTGAGAAGAATAAAGAGACTTTCCTGTCTGCTTGTAATGCTCTTCACTGGCATCTAATAATCCGTCGATCCAAGGCAATAATTTCTTTGCACAGTGGTCGGTATGTAAAATAACAGTCGCTCCGTAAGCTTCTGCAAGTGTATGAATATGTTTGGCTCCCGCAATAGATCCTAAAATTGCTGCTTTCTGACCATCATTGCTTAATCCTTTTCCTGCGTTAAAAGCAGCTCCGCCATTTGAAAACTGGATAATGACAGGAGAGTTTAATTTCGCTGCAGTTTCCATAACAGCATTTACATTGCTTGAACCAATTACATTGACTGCTGGCAGTGCAAATTTGTTTTCTTTAGCATACTGAAAAATATCGGTAACTAATTGACCTGTGGCAACTCCTGCCGGAAAAATTCTGCTCATGTTTTACTTATTATTTTAAATTATTAGGCGTTTTTAAAATTCCTGTAAAGGTAATCATTTTTGAGGAATTACTAATTTCTTTTATCCCTGCCCCAAAGCAGCTTCTGACGGATCGTTTCGTAGAAACTTAAATGATTGGGCTGTACCAGAAGAAGCTGGAAACTTGCCTTTTTGATGATGATTTCTTTGTCTGTTTCTATATGGACCAGTCTGGAGTCCAGAGAAAGAGAATACTGGAGTACCCTGCTTTCCACTTTAAATTTTATTTCCACTCTGTCATTCACAACCAACGGCCTCACATTCAGATTGTGGGGTGCAATGGGAGTAATGACAAAATTTTCGTTGTTCGGTGAGATGATGGGGCCGCCACAGCTTAATGAATAAGCCGTAGATCCTGTGGGGGTAGAGACAATAACTCCGTCTCCCCAGAAAACGTTTAAAAACTCATCATTAATATAAGAGTCTACCGTGATCATAGACGTAGTTTCTTTCCTGGATACCGTAACATCGTTCAGGGCATAAGGAAAAAAATCGCTGGATCTTGGCGAAACAACTTCTATTACTGCTCTCCGGCTGGTTTTTACATCCCCTTTTAAGATCGCATCCAATTCTTTGAAAGCTTCTTCTTTGGTAAAGCTGGCCAGGAAACCGAGTCTTCCGGTATTTACCCCAACAACAGGAATCTCAAGGTCTTCTATAAAGGTTAGGGAATTTACGATAGTTCCATCTCCCCCGAAGGTAAAGAATAGATCTACTTCCTTATCCAGAAGGTCCCGTTTGCTGTTGAATGTTTCAAATATCTTTGAAAACTGAAGCGCTTCAGCCATTTCATCGTACAGAACAGATTTTACGCCCCTTGTTTCAAGTTCTGAAATAAACTTGCTTAAATATAAAAAAGTATCGAGGTCTTTTTTCTGAGAATATATGGCTGCCTTCATGTTATATTTCTATGAATTTTTGAAAAAATCCGAACCGGTCCTTAAACAGATCTGATTTCTCATCAGAATAATATTTTTCTACAATTCTGTAATCGTACCGGTCAAAAGTAGCGTCTATCGAGGAAAGATTTTCATTACTGATCTTAATGGTCACCTGGATCACTTCATCAGACATCAGGGTAATAAATCCGCCATAAAATTTCGAGTTGTTGCTCTCCACAATATTGGCGATCTCCGTCATCGAATATTTTCTGGCCGCTGTTTCTACGGTAAGAATAGCTCCGGTTTCTGAAAACAGGGGATAACGTGAAAGATTCTGAAAGATATCCTCACACGTGATATAGCCCAGGTATTTTTCATTTTTGTTGATCACCGGAATTACATTGGCACTGAAGGTATAGAACAGGCGGATGCTGTCCATGATATTATTGTCTTCCAGAATGGCAAAGCGCTCGATCTGGTGTTCAAGATCCTTCAGGATTCCGTCTCCTTCATACAGAAAGTCTTCAGCAATGGCTCCGTAAAAGTGGTGGGATTTTTTAATGAAAACATGGGAATATCCGAAATCCTCTAACATGTTCCTTGCTGATTCTATTGAGTCAGTCAGGCTAAAACACGGAAAGTCTTTTGAGATATAATCCTTGATAAACATTGTGCTAATTTATAAAAAATTAAATGAAACTTTTTCTCAAAACACCACTTTTTTTCGGCGAAAATAAAAAAGATGATGTTAAAATTTGTTTGTAAATAAAAAAAAAGTATCTTTGTCGCCTTTCATTTTTACTTTTTATTAGATTTATTTCAAACTGCACTGTCTTTTAAGGACATATGCAGTTTTTTTATTTTAGGGCTTTTGCGAACTCCCACATTACAATTCCACCGCATACACTCACGTTCAGAGAGTGCTTGGTTCCCAACTGAGGAATTTCAAGAAACGTGTCAATGTTCGGCAGTGCTTCATCACTTATGCCTTCCACTTCATTTCCCAGAATCAGCGCATATTTTTTAGATTGATCAATGCTAAAGTCTGTTATCATAACGCTGTCGGTCGTCTGTTCAATCCCAATGATCTCATAGCCCTGGCTTTTATAATCGCTGATCGCTGTGTTGATATCACTTTCATGGCCCCAATCTACACTTTCTGTCGCTCCAAGTGCAGCCTTATGGATTTCCCGGTGCGGCGGCTGGGGTGTAATACCACAAAGAATGATTTTTTCAACCAGAAAAGCATCTGCCGTCCTGAAAGAAGCACCTACATTATGCATACTTCTGATATTGTCTAAAATAATGACCAATGGAATTTTCTCAACCTTTTTGAATGTTTCTACATCAATTCTGTTAAGTTCTTCCAGTTTTAATTTCTGTACCAATTGTTTTATTTTGTTGAGATTAATTTTCCGTCCTTGTAGATCTCGGTCTTTTCTACGCTACCGTCTTCGCGGTAATGAACCCTGCTTCCGTTCCATTTATCATTGGCAAATTCTGTTTCACGCTGTACTTTCCCTGACGGATAAAGTGCTTTCCACTTTCCTACGGCCAGCCCGTTTTCATACTGACCGATCTGTTTTACCGATTTTCCGTTCTCGTAGAATAATTTGGATTCACCGTGTAATTTAGCGAATTTATAATTGGAAATCTCAGTTACTATACCAGAAGGAGTATAAAAAGTAGCGGTAAAGCTGTTATCATAGATGTTTTTGTCTCCGTTTCTGAAAACTTCTTTCGAGGTAAGGACTCCATTTTTATCATAATAAGTCCATTCTTTTACTTTAAAATCCTTTTTATATTCGCCCTTTGCCTGAATTTTTCCATTCTCATGATAATAAATAGCATCGCCATCCACCTTTCCTTTTTTCCATTCAAGAATCTGTTTTGTCTGCCCGTTATCATAGAATGCTTTACATGATCCTTCCTGGAGTCCGTCTTTAAATCCGCACGGCTTTTGTGCTATTGCCCACGATGATGCAGAAATTAATAGCAGAAAAATGTATTTCATAGATATTTTTACTTCAAAAATAGCAAAATACTTATATTTGATTTAAAATATTAACATGAAAAAAATATCTACTTTATTGCTGTTGGTATTCGCTTTTATATTTTCACAGGCACAGAATACCTACTATCCGCAGGCATTTTTTGATAAAAAGATGGCCAGGGAGATGCTCAGCTTCGGAAATTCCTCCATTGAGGGAGTGGCTTCCACAAAGCAAAAAGGAAAGTTTGGGATTAAACCTTTACTCGGCGAAAAACACTATGCACCAAAAGGAACGGTGGTCATGCTTTTTCCTGTAACGCCTTATTTTGATGAATTTTACAGCATGAGACGGAAATATGAGAGCAAAAAAACGACCGTATATATGTCAGAAGATGCTTTTAAATACAGACTGGAAGCTTTGACGGATGATTATGGAAGATTTAAATTTGAAAAATTAAAACCGGGAAAATACTACCTGGAAACCATCATCAACTTTACGGCAACCGGCAGTTATCAGGAGCAAACCGGAAGATCAGATGCTTACAATGCATATGGAGGTTATCTGTATTCATCACCGATATACCAAACGTTTTTCTATGGTTACTCTGCCGCCAACCGGGAAAGTAAATTTGTTGAAATAAAAGAGGACGGAGAGCTTAAAGAAATCAGCCTATAGGTTGATTTTTACTTTTTCAAACCCATAATCTGGTGAACATTCTTTTCAATATTCTGTGCCAATGCCTCCATAGGAATATCGTTTTCATCATTATTAAAAGGATCTTCAATTTCTTCTGCAATCAGCTCAAGGCTCATTAGAACGTAATATACAAATACGGTCAAAGGAATCATCAAAAGCCCGATGGTAATCACATAAGCCACCGGAAGTGCCAGTACATATAAGATAATAAATTTCTTCACAAACGACGAATAAGAGTAGGGAATAGGCGTGTTTTTAATTCTTTCGCAGCCGCCACATACATCCAGAAATCCGGAAATCTGAGTATCCAGATACAGCATTTCAATATCTGAGATCTTACCTTCCTTTTTCAACTGGTTCAGTTTATGCGTTAAAAGAATAACAATTTCACTGGGACCGTGATGCTTCAGCGATTTTTCAATTTCAGAATAATCCTCGTCCAAAGCCAGTCTTGTAGATTCTTTAGAAAGATGTTTAGCCAGAAAATGAGGAAAATACTTCAAATATCTTGCAATTTGCTCTGCATTCTGGCGGTCTTCTCCTAAAATAGCATTGATCTTTATGGCAAAATTTCGGGTGTCGTTCACCAGTTTTCCCCAAAGTTTTCTGCCTTCCCACCATCTGTCATACGCTGTATTCGTTCTGAAAACCAGCAGTAATGAAAGTACAAAACCCAATAAAGAATGAATCATTCCTACATTACTGACCCCGGATTTTGTGGTAAGATGAAGATATTCCACTTCCAGATACTGGATTCCCCAGGAGTAAAGTCCCACTAGGATCATTGTTGGAAAAAGAATCTTCATGGTATCGCTTTTGTGCATACTGAGAAGAATCTTCAGGAAATGTTTGGTATTGTAGGCTCTCATAAACTGACGTGTCTCACAAAGATAATTTTTTCATTTGAGCTCAGCTTTATCAGCAGCTTAAAATTAAGTTTAAAATAAAAAATTTGACAGTTCATCTCTGTTTTTTAATTTTCACAGATTTCAAAAAAACACTATTTTTATTTCGTACTAAAATAACAATATAAGATGATCCTCGAAAATGTAGATACAGTTAACGATATCAGTAAAGAAGATTTTCAGAAAAATTATTTCAAAAAGCATAAGCCGCTTCTGATCAAAAATTTTGCGGCCAGATGGGATGCTTTTGACCAATGGAATCTCGCCTATATCCGCGAAAAAGCCGGAGACCAGGATGTTCCGCTGTATGATAACAAGCCTGCAGATGCTTCTAAAAGCTCAGATGCACCGGTGACGAATATGAAAATGAAGGATTATATCGACAGGATAAAAAGTGGACCTTCAGATTTACGTATCTTTTTCTATATCATTACAGACAGGCTTCCTGAACTGCTGAAAAACTTCACCTATCCTGACCTGGGAATAAAATTCTTTAAAAGGCTTCCAACTCTTTTCTTTGGGGGAAGTGAGGCCCATGTCTTGATGCATTACGATGTGGATCTTGGAGACTTTTTACATATTCATTTCGAGGGGAAAAAGAGAATCCTTTTATTTGATCAGAAACAGTCTGCCTTCTTATATAAAGTACCGCTTTCCGTTCATACCGTTTATGATATAGACTATGAAAACCCGGATTATGAAAAGTTTCCGGCCTTACAATATGCTAAAGGATATGAGATTTTTATGGAACACGGAGATGCTCTTTTCATTCCCGGGGCATTCTGGCATTTTAACAGGTATCTGGAACCGGGGTTTTCTATGTCGCTCAGAGCGCTTCCCAACAAGCCAAGTGTATTTGCCAATATGATGTACCATGTTTTTATCATGAGATATACGGATAAGCTTCTTCGTAAGTTGTTTAAGGCTAACTGGGTGAATTACAAGCAGAAATGGGCGTATGAAAAAGGGACCGAAGCTTATGAAAAGAAAAGGAAATAGTCTGGAAGGCTGAAGAGGGAAGCTGGAAGTTACTGTTTCTCCTAATACTTCTTGCTATGATTGTAATTCAAGAAAATCAATGTTGGAAAGACGAATGCTAAAATATTAATTAAAAAAATATTCAGTCGTTCTGTAGAACTTTGAAAACTTCCATCTTCTGGCATCCATCTCCCATCTTTATTCATTAATAAGTCCAAAAATTTTAGCATCTACAAACTTTCCTTTTTCAAAAAAATAATCACGGAGTGTACCCTCATCCTTAAAATTTAAAGATTGTAAAAGCTTCTCAGAAGAAATATTTGAAGGATCTATAAACGCATCAACCCTATGAAGCCGCATGCTTTCAAAACCGAATATCAGAATGGGTAGAATAGCTTCTTTCATGTAAGAGTTTCTCCAGAATTTCGGATTCAGTTCATATCCGATCTCTGCCCGGAAATGCTCACGGGACCAATTGTGGTAGCCGCAGGTTCCTATCACCTTCTTTTCAGATTTTAATTCCAGAGCCCAACGAAATCCTTTACCTTTTTCAAACTCGCCATTAAAGTGGTTGATAATATTTTGGGCGTCTTCCAGTGTTTTAAAGATTTCCAGGTCATAATATTCCATCACTTTATCCTGGGAAAAATATTCAAAGAGGTCTGCTGAATCAGTAGATGCTAGCTGTCTTAGTAAGAGTCTTTCTGTTTCCAGAACAGGATAAATCATAGAAATTTATTTTAATTAAAAATACGATAAATATTTTGTTCAGAACATATAAGTGTAGTTTTTGGTCTCTATATTAAGAATAATTTCATCACATATCCCAACCCTGCCTATATTTTATTTAAATTTGGGGCTCATTTTTTATTATGGCAAAAGCAACGAAGAAAGAAACCCCGTTAATGACGCAGTACAATACCATCAAGGCGAAATATCCTGATGCGCTTTTGTTATTCAGAGTAGGAGACTTTTATGAAACCTTCGGGCAGGATGCTGTAAGAACATCCCAGATCCTTGGAATTGTTCTTACCAAAAGAGCCAATGGGGATGGCCATATAGAGCTGGCGGGATTCCCGCATCATTCCGTAGATTCCTATTTGCCAAAACTGGTGAGAGCCGGGATGAGAGTTGCCATCTGCGATCAATTGGAAGATCCGAAAATGGTCAAAGGAATAGTTAAGAGAGGAGTTACGGAGCTTGTCACCCCCGGAGTTACTTTCAACGACCAGGTTTTAAATTCAAAAAAGAACAATTTCTTGCTTTCTCTTCACAAAGAAAAAGAAAAGTACGGGATTGCCATGGTGGATGTTTCTACCGGGGAATTTTTGGTTAGTGAGGGGAATTTAGACAAAATCCTTCATATCGTTAATACTTTTGATCCCAGTGAAATCGTATTTCAGAGAAGCGTTCAATTGCCGGAACAGCTTAAAAATAAAAGTGCCTTTAAGCTTGAAGACTGGGCGTTCCAGTATAATTTTGCTTATGAAAAGCTAACCTCTCATTTTAAAACCAATTCTTTAAAAGGTTTTGGAGTCGAAAACTTCCCGCTTGCCATAACCGCAGCAGGAGCTATTTTCGCTTACTTAGTGGAAGATACCCACCACAACCTTCTTGCGCATATTACAAAGCTTCAGATCATTCCGCAGGAAGATTACCTGATGATGGATAATTTTACATTAAGAAACCTTGAAATTGTATATCCAAGCAATCCGCAGGGGAAATCGCTGCTGGATATTATAGATAAAACATCTACCCCAATGGGTGGAAGGCTCTTGAGAAGAAGAATTATTCTTCCTTTAAAATCTGTAGACGAGATTATGAGAAGGCTTTCCCTAATTGATTTCCTGAATGAAAATGATCATTTAAAATACGAGATCTGCCAACTGTTGAAATCTATCTCGGATCTGGACAGGCTGATGGGGAAACTCGCTGCTGAAAAGATTTGTCCAAAAGAGCTGGGATATCTGCGTCAGAGTCTGATCAATATTCACCAGATTAAAGCATTGCTTCATCCTCATGCCGATGTTATGGCTTGGTTAGAGCCATTATTTGATATGGAAGAACTGATTAAATTTTTACAGAATCATTTGAACGAAGAGCTTCCGGTTAATCTTTCAAAAGGAAATACCATTAAAGCCAGTGTTTCCGAAGAGCTGGACCATTTGAGAAGCCTTCAAAGCAAAGGCCGTGGTTTTCTGGATGAAATGTGCCAGAGAGAAATCGAAAGAACGGGAATTTCAAGCCTTAAAATTGATTTTAATAATGTTTTCGGGTATTATATAGAAGTAAGGAATGCTCATAAAGATAAGGTTCCAGGTGATTGGCTGAGAAAGCAGACCCTCGTGAATGCAGAACGCTATATTACAGAAGAGCTGAAAGAATATGAAAGCCAGATCCTGGGAGCAGAAGAAAAGATAACCATACTGGAAAATGAGCTGTACAGAAATGTATGTGCTGAAACTATGGTCTATATGGATCAGATCCAGGGAAATTCCAATATTATTGCGCAGCTTGATGTAGCTGCAGGATTATCGGAACTGGCTGTTTCTGAAAGTTATACAAAACCGGTGCTTAATCAAGGGTATGCTATTGATCTTAAAGAAGCAAGGCATCCCATCATTGAAAATGCTCTTCCTTTAGGCGAAAAATATATCCCGAATGACATCTTTTTAGATAAAGATTCGCAGCAGATCATTATGGTGACAGGGCCCAATATGGCGGGTAAATCTGCCATTCTGCGGCAGACAGCTATTGTATGTCTTTTAGCTCAGATAGGAAGTTTTGTTCCTGCAAAACATGCCGAGATCGGAGTTTTGGATAAAATCTTTACAAGGGTAGGCGCTACGGATAATATTTCTGCAGGAGAATCTACCTTCATGGTGGAAATGAACGAAGCGGCTAATATCCTCAATAATATTTCAGAACGCAGCCTGATCCTATTGGACGAGATTGGAAGAGGAACATCCACTTATGATGGGGTTTCTATTGCATGGGCAATTGCAGAATACCTTCACCAGCATCCTACACAGGCAAAAACACTGTTTGCAACGCATTATCATGAGCTGAATGAAATGACGGTGAATTTTGAAAGAGTAAAGAATTTCCACGTTTCCATACAGGAGAACAAAGGGAATATTATCTTTTTAAGAAAACTGATTCCCGGGGGAAGTGAGCATAGTTTCGGTATTCATGTAGCGAAACTGGCGGGAATGCCTGCAAAGGTGGTAAACAGAGCCAATGAAATTCTGAAAACCTTGGAAGCTAGCCGTTCGCAGACCACCAGTACCTCTGAAAGTATTAAAAGAGTAACAGAGGAAAATATGCAGCTTTCTTTTTTCCAGCTTGACGATCCTGTTTTGGAGAACATCCGCGAAGAGCTGACGAAAATAGATATCAATACTTTGACACCTATTGAAGCTTTAATGAAGCTGAATTCGATAAAAAAAATGATTGGAGGTTAGCTCCAATCATTTTTTTGTATTAATTAACAGCAAACTCCTTTTGCACTGCAAGGTCTTATGGAAATCTCTCCGTCAATGCTACAGAAACAAGTGGTAACACAAACGGGTCCATTACCGCCATTAATTTCTTTTAATTCGTTTTTTGTTAGTTTTCTTTTTTGAAGATTTGATTTTTTCATGATATTTTTAATTTGATTTTAAAATATTATTAATTGACTGTTTAACAGCAATATCCGTCTTTGCCTCTCGGTCCGACAATCATAAAATGGCTGCTCACTCCTCTGAGTTTGCATAGATCTCCTGAGCATGAAGCAGCGCCTCCGTTGATTTCTTTCAGCTCTTTTTTCGTGAGCTTTCTACTTTGAATGTTTGAATTTTTCATATGATTCTGATTTAATTAAATACTTAACAGCAATACCCGTCCTGAACGCCATAAACACCATACAATTCCTCTCCGGTTGCCGGATCAATGCAGCTTACGACCCTTGGACATACTGGTCTTTTTCCACCACTGATTTCTTTCAGTTCATTTTTTGAAAGCTTTCTTTTTTGAAAATCTGATTTTTTCATAATAATTTTAATTTGGTTGAAGCTAATTTACAAATTTTCATTCAATTCAATGCGTGGTGATTAATAAAATAATGTTAAAGTTGCTGATAAAGTAATAGTTAGTGAAATGAGAAGTAATATCAAATAATTTCTTACGGCAACATTTTTGTATACTTTTCATTCCTTCATCAAAACGGATAATAAATGTAAGGCAGTTATTTCAATGACAATTAATCACTACTTTTGAATATGAGAAATGTATTAACCCTATTGGCTGTATTTCTATGCTTTACGGCTTCTATTGCCCAGCAGGCAGAAGTATCTTCCTTGAAATATGAAGATCTTGAAAAGCGCATTCAAAAAGAGAATGATAAAATTCTGGTTGTCAATTTCTGGGCAACTACCTGTGCGCCATGTGTAAAAGAACTTCCACATTTTATGGAGATCAACAATAAGTACAAGGATAACCCGAAATTTAAAATGATCCTCGTTTCACTGGACCGACAGATTGATAAGGAAAGAGTGGTGAAGTTCATCAAAAATAAACACCTTACTGCAGAAGTGGTGGTGCTGGATGACAATAAAAGGATGAATACCTGGATCCCCAGATTTGAAAAAAACTGGGATGGAAATATTCCTGTCACCATCTTCTATAAAAACGGAGAAAAAGTATATTTCAATGACGGCGAAATGAACAAAGAAGACCTGGAAAAGACAATCAACGATAATTTACAATAAAAATAATATGAAAAACCTGAAATTTTTAATGTTGGCATTTATTGCCGGAATCGGGCTGCTGAGCTTTACTTCATCAGGCCTTGATAAAGATTCGGTACGGAAAGAAAATACTTCCGGTTCGAAAGGATACGAAGTCGGAGATGAAGCAGCTGATTTTAAACTGAAAAATATCGACGGAAAAATGGTTTCCTTAAGCGATTTTAAAAGTGCAAAAGGGTTTATTGTCGTTTTCACCTGCAATCACTGTCCCTATGCTAAAAAATATGAAGATAGAATTGTTGAGCTAGATAAAAAATTTAAAAACCAGGGTTATCCGGTTATTGCCGTTAATCCGAACGATCCTACTATACAGCCTGAAGACGGTTACCAGCAAATGATTGAGAGAGCCAAACAGAAAGGTTTTACGTTTCCTTATCTGGTGGATGAAGGACAGAAGATCTATCCTTTGTACGGAGCCACAAAAACACCCCACGTCTTTGTTCTGCAGAAAGAAAACGGAAAGAATATTGTAAAATATATCGGTGCTATCGACAATAACTACGATAACCCGAATGATGTATCAGAATATTACGTTCAGGATGCTGTAAACGCCCTGATCAAAAATGAGCCTGTAAAAATGACAAAAACAGTAGCCATAGGATGTACAATTAAAGTAAAGAAATAATATATTTGCCTTAGGTATTATAAATCGGTGTTCTGTGAATGCCGATTTTTTATGAGCAAAAAAATTGCCTTATCAAATTGAGGAGTGGGTTTTAGCCTGCTTAACAATAATCAGCCTCTACAAGGTTTTAGCCAAATTAAAAAACAAGATGAAATTCAGATTCAGTTTAAAGTATTTTCTTCTCACCATCTTCATTTTCCTGACCGAAGTTTTAATTGCCACAAAACTGGCCAATATTTTCTTTGTACGAGCCTATCTTGGTGATGTTATCGTTGTAATCCTGCTTTATACCTTTGTCAAAAGCTTTGTGAAGATGAACGATAAAAAGCTTATTCTTGGGATTTTAGTTTTTTCCTGCCTTGTAGAATTTGCACAATACTTCCATATTGCAGAAAAACTAGGCTTCCGTCCTGGAAGCCTGATGTATATTGTTATTGGAAACTCTTTCTCATGGATTGATATCCTTTGCTATGCTGTGGGATGTATGCTTCTTTTCCTTTGGCTGAGACTTAATAATCTGAAAAAAAAGGAGGCTATTGCAGATTGAATATCAAAGGCTGTCTCATGATGCTTCTGACTTTTTTGCCATTCTGTTCAGCAGGAATCCATAGGATTTTTACCATTTTAAGCGCTCTCAGAAATTCATTCTTTACCATTGGATGTTCATAGGATTCTATTTTGATATCCACCATTTTTCCTTCCGTATCCACAATAAAAGTAGCAACCACTTTTGCACTCATGATTCCCGCTTTTACCAATGGAGCCGTTTTAAAATTCTTTAAAATCTCATTGACAAATGCCCGGTGTCCTCCCGGAAACTCTGCAGTTTTGGTTGGCTGGGATACTGCTTCTGCCATTGGTCTTACACCCGGAACTACTGTTGAGTCCTTTTGAGCAGCAATTGAAACGGCCCAAAATAATAAAATAAAAAACAGATACTTTCTCATTACTTCACTATTATCTTCCGAAACTGTCGTATTTATCCTCTGCATATTTGATGAAACGGTTCAGCAATGCCACATTGTCTTTTTCAATTGAGGAAAGCTCTTTGTCTACATTGTTAGAAACAGGAATGTACCAATCTGTCTGCTCAAAGAAATGCCTGTAAGTTTCCTTTTTGAAAGAATAGCCATGTCTTGCAAAAACAGCATTTTTGATGATCTCGAGATCTATTTTGCGTAAATTTTTCAGGTCTTTTTCGGTTAGTTTCTGCTTAGAGGCATTCAATTTAAAGATCGCTTCAGAAGCCACTCTGTTTTTAGAAGTCGTATAACTTTCAGTCTTTCCGGTTTCTTCATCCGTATATTTTTCTACAAAATCCTTCGGATTTGACCAATCTACTAAGTCAGAATCCTTATCCAGCATGAAATTCGGATTATAAACAAATTCTTTCTTAGATATTTTAATTGTTTTTAAGGGGGATTTTACAGCTGTTTTATTAAATGCATTCCATTTTCCCGTAATACTGTCTCCGCTTAATTTCACTTCAAATCTTCCGTCTGTTTTGTCATTTCCAGGCTCATCCAAAACAAAAGATTTAGTACTTTCATTAAATATTCCTCTGAAAGGGCGCTGATTTCCATTCACGATGCTTTGTCCATAAACACTGTCTTTGGTAATTCTATTGATCTTCAGAGAAATTCTCTTATTTACAAAATCCTCATATTCCTCGCCATCTTCAGAAGTAATCATTTCTTTTCCGGCGAAATCGCCCATATAAATTCCGTAATATTCTTTATAGATCTCAGGAACTACAGCGGAATCCTTTTTTGCGATTACGGAATCCTTTCCTGTTTCAGTAATTTTTCCATCTTTCTTACAGCTTAGCAAAGAAACCGCGAGTAAGGAGGCAAGAGTGTAATTTAAAATTTTCATAGATGTTTTTTTGTGATTAAATATTCAATTAAAAGGATATTCGGAATCCAGCCCAGCCATGCAATGATTTGATAAACATCCATAGGGTTGGGGTGGAATAAATATACAATAATTACTTTCCAGATTCTTAAACTAAGAGCAGATAAAGTGAGTGCAAAACTACGCCACATCCACTGCTTGTGCTCTTTAAACTTTTTTTGTCTTGCAGATTGATAGGCTTTATAGGTAGTAAACCACCACAGAGAACCTAAAAAAATGAAGGAAACCTTAGAAAGAAAACCCCCATTGGCAAAAATTCCCATATAAATTCCTGACGGTGCAGCCAGGATCAGAATTAAAAAAATATAGACCTTACCAATATTCCTGTGAAAGCTTTTTAATCCGAAATCTTTTCTCAGGATCGCCAGAAATCCGGAAAACAGTACAAAAATACTGGTGTAAACATGGGTATAAAAAAACGTAAGATATTCCGGTCTGTCTATTACTTCTGTTTGTTTAATCATCAGAAAACTCACATTGGGATTAAATGGAATATATTCTAGTGTGATTTTAAGCATGAGCCAAAAAAAATATCCAAACCCCATAATTAAAAGAGCTCTAAAAAAGGAAGAAGTATGTTTTTGGAACGTAGACATTTTATTTAATCGAAATTAAGTATAAAAGGCAGATTATACCAGGTCAGTACCTGATACCCTTTGTATTCTGCAGGAGTCCATTTTGTTTTCACAGATGTAATAGCTCTTTCCACCTCTCTATTAAATTCTTCGTTTTCGCCTGTTACTGTAATTTTTTCAATATATCCATTAATATTAACTGCGAATCGTGCATTAGAATGTATTTTTCCTTTTACTCCTTTTATGCGGTTTGCTTTTATTTTTGATGCTACCGTATTGCTGAATGCAGCAATGCCTCCGGGATATTCTGCTGGTTTAGCATCTTCCGGAACATACTTAGAACGGTCTTCCGGTGAAGTTTTTACAGTTTCCTGCGTTTGCGAAAATACAGTTGCCGAAATTAATAATAAACTGAATAAAATTATCTTTTTCATCAGGATAAACTATTTAAATGTTGTGCAATCAGCCATCCTTCACTCCAGCATGCCTGGAAATTGAAACCTCCCGTCACCGCATCAATGTTCAGAACTTCTCCGGCAATGTGGAAATTTGGAAGAAGTTTAGAGGACATGTTTTTGAAGTTAATTTCCTTTAAATCAATGCCTCCGGCAGTTACAAACTCGTCTTTAAAAGTTGATTTTCCTGTGACCTTCAGTTTTTTCCTGCAAAGATTTTCAAGGATCTTCTGCATTTCCTTGCCTGAAATATTGGACATCTGCTTATTCAGATCAACCTTTGAAACTTCTAATATTTTCTGCCAGAATCTGTTGGTGATATCAAATATTTTAGATTGACCGATCGTCTTTTTCGGGTTGGACTGTTTGAAGTTGTGGAAACTTTCTTCTGCTTCATCCAAAGTAGTTGAAATAAAATTCACTTCAATTTCAAAATTATATTTCAATTTCGCCAGACTTAAGGCTTCCCATGCTGAAATTTTTAAAACGGCAGGTCCTGAAAGCCCCCAATGGGTGATCAGTAATGGACCGCTTTCCTCTGTTTTAAGGGAAGGAATTGAAATTCCTGCATTTTCAAAGCTCGTTCCGGGAAGATCTTTAAGTAAGTCATCCTTAATATTGAATGTAAAAAGTGATGGAACAAGAGGAATAATCTTATGACCCAGATTTTCAATAATCTTTAGTGATTTTGGGGAACTTCCTGTTGTATAAACGATATAATCCGCTTCAAAATCACCTAAACTTGTTTTAACAAGATATTTGTCGTCCTGTTTTTCAATCTCTTTTACAGAGCATTTTGTTTTGACCTCTGCTTTTTTATTCTGAATTTCATGCAGGAAAGTATTGATAATCGTCTGTGAGGAATTGCTTTCCGGAAATGTTCTGTTATCATTTTCAATTTTCAAAGGAACATTACGCTGATCGAACCACTCCATAGTATCTCCCGGCTGAAATTTTGTGAAAACACTAAGTAATTCCTTATTGCCACGAGGGTAAAACTGAACCAATTCTTTTGGGTCGAAACACGCATGCGTCACATTGCAACGGCCACCGCCTGAAATCTTTACCTTCTGAAGCACATCCGAGTTCTGTTCCAGGATGATGATTTTGTATTTTTTTTCGTCAAGATTCGATGCGCAGAAAAAGCCTGCGGCACCGCCTCCGATAATAATGATCTGTTTCATGTAATGGTAATCCTATGCTGAAGATTATATTTTTCAAAAGTACAATTTTTATAAACCATCTTATTTGAGTAATTTTGAAGAATATAATTTAATCATACTAAAAACGACTTTTACATGATTTTTTACCATAAATTCGAAGTACGCTGGAGTGATCTTGATGCGAACAAGCACTTAGCCAATTCATCATATGTACAGTATTGTGCACAGTCCAGAATGGCCTTTATGACCAAAGAAAAAATGGGCGTTACCCAATTGAGCCGATGGGGAATCGGTCCGGTGATCATGCATGAAAGATATTCTTTCTTCAAAGAGATCTATGCAGACCAGACGGTTATTGTAAGTCTGGAGATTGACGGATGTTCAGAAGATTCTTCCATCTACAGGTTTGTTCATAAATTCTATACCCCAGATGGAATACACTGCGCAACTGCTGAAGCTACGGGCGTATGGATCGATATGATGCTGAGAAAAATGACAACCCCGCCGGATGATGTGGTAGAAGCAATGAATAAATATAAAAGCCCGGAAACGGTTGTAATGACCAGAGAAGACTTTAAAAAACTTCCTTTCCGTCCGGATAATGTAGATCCCGCAGAATTTACTAAATAATCTAAGGCTCAACGTTCAGTGTTTGATATCATCAATACATTTTACATTGAACATTTTACAAAAAAGAAAAAATTATGTTTGAAGATAAATCACAGGAACTGACTCCAATCTCTAAATTAGGAGAATTCGGGCTTATAAAGCACCTTACCCAACATTTTCCGATTTCCAACGAGTCTTCGGAACTTGGAGTGGGAGACGATGCCGCCGTTATCAATCCCGGGAATAAAAAGGTAGTTCTTACCACAGATGTCCTTGCAGAAGGCGTTCACTTTAATTTAGGCTATGTTCCTTTAAAACATTTAGGATACAAGGCTGTTGTAGTGAATCTGAGTGATATTGCCGCAATGAATGCTGTGCCTACACAGATTTTGGTGTCAATGGCCGTTTCCAACCGTTTTCCGGTAGAAGCTTTAGAAGAAATATACTCCGGAATCCAGGCTGCCTGTGCAAGATATAAGGTAGATCTGATAGGTGGGGATACCACAAGCTCCAATTCAGGCTTGGTGATGAGTATTACTGCCGTAGGAATCGAGAATGATGAGAATATTGTAAAAAGAAGCGGAGCTAAACCCAATGATCTTCTGGTGGTAAGCGGTGATCTTGGTGGTGCTTATATGGGACTTCAGATTCTTGAGAGGGAACACGCTGTTTTCCTTGCAGATCCCAATATGCAGCCTGAAATGGAAGGTTATGATTACATTCTGGAAAGACAGCTTAAACCTGAAGCAAGAACCGATGTGAAAACAATCCTGGAAGAATTGGACATTAAACCCACTTCTATGATCGATATTTCTGACGGTCTGGCTTCTGAGATCCTTCATCTTTCTGATCAGTCCAAAACAGGATTCAGACTGTATGAGGAGAAAATCCCAATGGATAGTCTTACCATTTCCACGGCAGATGAAATGAATCTTAATCCCGTAATGACTGCATTAAGTGGCGGTGAAGATTATGAGCTTCTGTTCACCATTTCTCCGAATGATTTTGATAAAATTAAAAATCATCCGGATTTTACTATTATCGGGCATGCTGTTGAAAATGAAGAAGGTAATTATATGGTGGCAAGAGGATCCAATCAATTGGTTCCCCTTACGGCACAAGGCTGGGATGCTTTTTTAAATAACCAGCAAAACGGATAAGCTTATAATTAATTTTGAATATTGTAAAAAACCACAGCACTTTTGCTGTGGTTTTTGTTTTTCCAATCTTACTTATTATTTCTTATGTAATATGTTATGTGTCGAATATCAATTTTTAAAAAATTTTATCTCTTAAAAGGGAATTTTTATATATTTGCTGTACTTTCAAAAACACAAACTGATAAACAATGAAAAAAAATATGTACACAAATTTCTATTGATTTCTTTTTTATTTTTCTAAATCAAGATTTAAGTTTCAACTAATTTTTAATTTTTTGATAATTAAAGCCAAATTTTACTAGATGTTTTGCTTTGAATAATGTATTAATCGCATAAAGCATTACAGGCTTTGTTTATTTAATTCAAAATTACCCTATAAAAGAATGGGTGGCTATTTAGTGATCTTTAAAGTTTTGATTCTTCAGGAATCATCAGCTATAAGTTATACCCAGATAATAGGCTTATATAGTAATTATCATGCTTATAACATTTAAATGATCTTTATGAAAAAAAATATCAATTTTTGGCTTAATTATTACTAGCTCTTTTTTTTACAAATATTGCTTTTGACATATTGTCTGGAAACTCATAATCTGTACATTTTTACTTAGGTCATTATTCTGTACATAATATAGATTAGATATCAATTGGTATGGAAATATAAAGTTTTAAACACGTGAATGGGTAGGGATTAAGTTTTCAAATTGTAATACTGAAGATTAGGAAATGATCCATCATCCAAATTAACAGTACAAAAAATGGTACTCTAACACATAAGTTACTGGAGAGTTAATATATTATTCGCTATTAAAAAAGACAACTAAAATATATTCTTGCAACTTAATTAGAGAAACAACATATACACGATGAAGAAAATTCTATTATTTACTTTAGCCACCTTTTCAATTTTTTATTTTTCTCAATCCTGGGGTGTACTTGGGAATTCAGGAATTAATGGCACAACTAATTTTATAGGAACAACGGACGCAAATGATTTTGTTGCTAACAATTAATAACATTGAAAGAATACGAATAAATTCTACAGGGAATATAGGGATAGGAATGCTCCTAGTGTAAACGGGTATTAAATTTCTTTGGAAATACAGAGTTCAATACGGATACTACAGCTAGGGATAGCTACCATTTCTTTAATAGCTGACAAAATATCAATAGCGGATTGGATTTAATATGGGGGAAGTATGTCAACTACCAACCCAATGATGTGGGACTTCTTATCCTTTCTACTCCACTTTTTCAAGGAGATGGTCAAAACCAGTATTTTCTGTAAGAACAAGCGGTAAAGTGATAATGGGTGTGTCATGGGACAACAATCTTTCCGGCTGTAGTGACTGTAATAGTTATAGGTTGATCGTAAAAGATGGAATACGAACAGAAAAAGTAAAAGTAGATGTGGCTTCTGCCAATGGATGGGCAGATTATGTTTTTAAGAAAGAATATAAGCTAAATAGTTTAGAATCAGTTGAAAAACAGATTGAAGAAAAAGGACATTTGCTCAATATTCCATCAGCAGAAGATGTTGTAAAAAGTGGAATTAACTTAGGAGAAATGGATGCAAAACTTCTTGAAAAGATAGAGGAGCTCACACTATATGCAATTAAACTTAATAAGGATGTTAAAAAGTTGGAGAAAGAAAATGATGAACTTAGAAAAAAGGCATCCTTGCTCAATAAAATAGAAAATCTATTATCGGTTGTTCAGTGAACCAAAACATATTTAATTAAAACAAAAATAGACATACGATGAAAAAAATTTTATTATTTACTTTAGCCTCTTTTTCAAATTTTTATTTTTCTCAATCTTGGGATACAGCGGGCAATTCTGGGATCAATCCTGCTACAAACTTTTTAGGAACAAAGGATGCTCAAGATTTGGTTTTAAAAACTAATAATCTGGAAAGAATGAGGATTAGTCAAGCGGGAAATATTGCTGTTGGAGGTCTGCCAGATCCAAATATAGCTTTTAGAGTAAACGGAAGATCCCAAGTCATTACAAATGTAAATAGCGATGCTTTTTATGTAGGGAATTCCGGTTCGAATATTGGGGGTGGCGCATCTCTTGTTTTTTTAAGATATACCCAGTATCAGCCGGATAATCCAGGCGTATTGGATGTTGCAGGTTGGCCAACTTCCAGCGCTTATGAATTGATGTTTTCACTTAGATCAAATGGAAAACTTTTTTTAGGAACTTCCGGTAATAGTTCTTGTTCAGACTGTAATGATTACAGGCTGTTTGTAAAAAACGGAATCAGAACAGAAAAAATAAAAGTAGATATCGCTTCCGCTAATGCATGGGCAGATTATGTTTTCAGAAAAGATTATAAGCTAAAATCACTGGAAGATGTTGAAAAACATATTGAGGAAAAAGGACACTTGCCAAATATTCCATCAGCTAAAGATGTGGTAGAAAATGGAATTAATTTAGGTGAAATGAATGCCAAACTTCTTGAAAAGATAGAGGAGTTAACCCTTTATGTTATACAGCTTAATAAGGACATAAAAAAATTGGAGGAAGAAAATAAAAAAGCTCATAAAAGATAATCTCATCACTCAACACAGACACATCGATAAACTATATTAAAAATACAATACATATACTATGAAAAAAGTTTTACTATTTACTTTAGTCTCCTTTTCAAATTTTTATTTTTCACAATCTTGGAATATAACGGGCAATTCAGGAACAAATCCTGCTACAGACTTTGTTGGAACCAGAGATAATCAACCCTTAGTTTTTAAAATTAATGGTTCTGAAAAGATGAGGTTATCACCCAATGGAAGACTCGTATTTTATGATGTACATTCACAAACTTGGGCTTATAACTTATATATAGGAGGAGGAAATGAAATTCCATCTGGTAATCCAGGTGATGTTAACTTTGCCAATGTAGCAGTAGGATTAGGTTCTATGAGCTCTAATACAACCGGAAGCTCAAATACGGCATTAGGATATAATACGATGACTAACAGTACTACAGGATCTGGAAATTTAGCTATAGGAATTAATGCAATGCAATTTTCAGTTAATGCCAACAATAATGTAGCAGTCGGGCTTAATAACCTAAGCGGTATGGTTAGTGGTGAGTTTAATACTGCAGTAGGTTTTATGGCATTACGGTCTTGGGGAAGTACAGCTTCAGTTCCTCTTATAGGAAATACGGCTGTAGGGAAAACAGCTTTGCTCAGGTTACTTGATGGAAATTATAATACAGTATTGGGGCAAAATTCATTTATGAATACAAAAAAAGGCAATTATAATATTGCTATAGGATCAAATAATGCTCCAGACGCAGAAAATGCGGCCGGTAATATCTATATAGGAAATAATCTTGTTCCAGTAAATCTACAGCCTTCTAATGAATTGAATATTGGAAACTGGATTGTAGGAAACAATGGAACCATTGGTATTGGTCAGTTCATCAGTCCACTTCCTGCTGATGGAAATACTCCGGATGGTACAAAATATAAACTTTTTGTAAAAGACGGAATAAGAACAGAAAAAGTAAAAGTAGATCTTGCCTCTGCCAATGGCTGGGCAGATTATGTTTTTAAAAAAGAATATAAGCTTAATACATTAGAAGCTGTTGAAAGGCATATCGAAGAAAAAGGACATTTACCTAATATCCCATCTGCTGAAGATGTGAAAAAGAACGGAATTAATCTAGGTGAAATGGATGCCAAACTTCTTGAAAAGATAGAAGAATTGACCCTGTATGTTATCCAACTTAATAAAGATGTAAAGCAATTAGGGGTGGAAAACAAAAAACTCAAGAAGACCATAGAATTACTTAATAAGTAGGAATAGGCTTACGGGAAAAGAATAATCTTTTTCCACAAGCTCTCGGGCAATAAAAGATTAAGTCCATTTGCTACACTATTATAAAACACAACACACATTAAATTTTTTCACATGCAGAAAATCTACCATAAATCCATATTAGGTATTGCTGTTCTGTTCTTTTTTTCATCTTATGGTCAGACCAAAGATAAATTAAAAACAGACCTTCAAGAACGTGAAATCCAGACTTTTCATAATAAAGTACAAGAGTATGCACAAAAGCAAAAAAATGAAATTCAAAGACTTAAAAGCTTAGGTCATAAAGAATTCATTTCTGAAAACGGCAATGAAAAACAGCTTATAGGAAGCGATGAGAACGGGCGGCCAATGTATTATACGACTCTTAATGCCGGCGCAGCAAAAATGACAAAAGCTAATAATTTATATTCCGGCGGGGGGCTGGGGCTTAATATAGCAGGAAATAATATGATTATTGGGCAATGGGATTATTCCAAACCAAGAACGACCCACGAATTATTAGCCGGAAAAATAAACTCTTATAATAATTTACAAAATCAAACTATTTCACGGCATAGCACCAATATTGCGGGAACGCTGGCTGGAAATAATGGCGAGGCTGAGGCTAGAGGAATTGCTTACGAAGCCAAAATCAATGCCTATGACTGGGTAGATGATGTTTCGGAAATGCTTTCAGAGGCATATAATGGGACAAACGGAATATTAGTTGCGAATAACAGCTATGGCTTCGATCCTATGTATCTTCAGACCTATCAGTTCGGAAAATATAATGTAACGGCGCAGTCATGGGATAATCTGATGTACTTAAAACCATATCTGCAAATTGTAAAAGCAGCCGGAAATGCAAGAGAGATTGATCCTGGTATCGTTCCGCAGGTTTCTGCCAAAAACGGATATGATTTACTGGAAGGGGCAGGAATTGCCAAAAACGTTCTGGTAGTGGCTTCCGCGAAGAAAAATGTAAATATGAACTCTGATGAAGCATTTGATGTTTCAGCATTCAGCAGTTATGGCCCTACAGATGACGGAAGAATAAAACCGGATATCTGTGCTCCAGGCGAAAATATGTATTCATCCATTGAAACCTACGATGCTGCTTACGGTACTTACAGAGGAACTTCTTCGGCAGCAGCCGTTGTTTCTGGTATTATTACCTTGCTTCAGCAGTATTATAAATCTGTAAGTCCTACACAAAGTTATATGCTTTCTTCTACGGTACGTGCATTGTTGGCTCACACAGCCAATGATAAAGGGACTGAAGGACCGGATTATATATATGGTTGGGGATTGGCAGATGCAAAAAGAGCTTCTGAAGCCATTTACAATAATATTGAAGGCATTATTAATAACGAAAAGAAATCAACATTAATAAAAGAAGTTACTTTAAACCAAGGGAATAAATATACTTTATATGTGGTTCCTTACGAAGAGAGTCAGCCATTGTCAGCTACTATTTCGTGGACAGATCCTCAGGGAAATCTGGTTAATAATGTGGTAGATCTTAGTAATCCAAACGTAGTTAATGATTTGGATTTAAAAATTGTAAAAATAAATTCTAACGGAACAGAAAGTACATACTATCCATGGAAATTAGGTGGAATGAGCAATTTAACAGGAGCGGCAACAAAAACCTCAACAAATGATGTAGATACCATAGAAAGAGTAGATGTTAAAAATCCTGAAATAGCAACCTATAAAATCATTGTTTCCCCAAAAACAAATGCAACCCCTTTATTACCGGGTGGCAGTCAAACATTTTCAATCGTTGTTTCCAATGTAGACTTCTGCTATAAAGAAGATCTGAAAACACTGGTAAGTCCGGCAGATGATATTACGACAAGCCAGACCATTTTGGCTAAACAGATCGTTGCAAGCAATAAAGTTATAGCGCCTGTACAGGGTGTTGAATACATTGCATCCAGAGATATTGCTTTGCTTCCCGGTTTTCAAGTTGAGGCAGGTGCTGGATTCCATGCTTTTATCACGCCATGTTTTGACCTCATTTCTGCTATGAAATATAGAGCACAGGAAAGGGTAGGTTCGGAGGTTCTGTCTGTGTCTAACACCAGCAATTCGGGATCTGAACATTTTACATTATTCCCAAATCCGGCTAAAGAAGAGGTAAACATAAGATTTTTATTACAGAGCCAATCTTCCATTAAAATTTCTGTTTATGATGCTTCAGGTAAGCTGATATCATCAGAACAAAGTTCAACCAAATTTCCAAAAGGGGAATTTATTAAAACCATAGATACAAGATCCTATTCTCAGGGAATCTATATGGTTTCTATAGAGACTGCCGAATATAAGGAAACCAAAAAGCTTATCATAAAATAAAAACGCTTCACCTATGAAAAAAATATTTACGATTCTCAGCGTTTTATTTGTTTGTGCTTCGAATGCACAGTCTCCTGGAGGAGTGGGAGGGACAAGTGTGTGGTATAAGACCAATTCACTTCAGACGCCTTCACTTCTGTATCAGGATTATAGTGGCAATCAGCATCAGATACAAGCTTTAACGGGAGCTAACCAACCTACTTATTCATTATTGAATTATAATGAATGTTTGAATTTTGATGGTACAGATGATTTTTTAAAGTTTCCTTTTGTCATAGAAACAATAGATAAACTGAACTTTTTTACCGCTTATCAGAATAAAAATTCAACATTGGAATCTGCATTATTTACAACAGATAATACCGATGAGAAAGAGCTTTTTTACAGTACTAAAAATGTTTTCAGATACAATAACGAACAGATTAATTACATCAATACAAGCATAATAGATACTCTGGCCTCTTTCAGTTTGTATTCTAAGTTTGGAACTCCTTCCACTAAAATTACCAAAGTAATTGGTAAGACAGGGCTTTCATCGATGTATATCGGAAAAGATGAAGGAAACCATCAATGGAAAAACTTTACAGGAAAACTTCCTGAATTTTTTGCATACAGAAAAATCCTTACGCTTAACGAGCGCAATAGGGTGAATTCTTATCTGGCTGTAAAATATGCGATTACAATGCCTTATACAGAATATCTAAGCTCCAAAAATAAAAAAATATGGAAGCAGGATGATTTTAATGACTATCCTGCCAATATAACAGGTATTGCAAGAGACGGATATTCAGATCTTTATCAGAAACAGGCTACCAGCTCGTCAGAACAAAAGAGACTTGTGATTGCAGCCAAAAAACTGACGATAGATAATAAATCAAACGATGCACAATTTCCAGATCAGAGTTTTTTGATTTGGGGTGATAATAAAAAGCCGTTAGAACTTGATGTCGATACTTTCGGGTACAGATTATTAAAGAGAAAATGGAAAGCGAGGTTTACAACAGAAAACTCACAGACCATTCCAACTGAGGTGGTTTTCTCTATTAAAGATATTATAGCTCAGATTCCGGCAGATAAAAAACTTTGGCTTCTTGTAGACAGAACAGGGCAGGGGAATTTTAATTCTGCCAATATTGAAGCTTACGCAATGGATCATGTTGATAATAACCAGGGGGTGCATTTTAAAGATGTTGTTTTTGATCAGGACCTATCCGGGACAGATGTTTTTTCATTTGCTTTAGGAAATAAAATTTTATCTACTTATCAGATTACCCAACCTACTTGTACTACGACGAGCGGAACCCTTAACTTAAATATCAAAGGAGGAAAAGCACCGTTTAATGTTGTTCTTGCAGGTAACGGAACATCACAAAATATAACTGTTCAGACTTCACAGGTATCATTTCCTAATTTAACAATTGGCAACTATCATCTGAATATTACGGATGCTGATAATAATGTTACCGGATATGATTTCACGGTTAATGATTTCAGCACTATTAATTTAGACCTTGGTCCGGATGTCGCACTTTCTTCAGGGAATTCTGCACAGTTTGATGCATCAACACAAATTACAGATCCAAATGCGGTCTATACATGGACTTCTGATAACGGATTTACAAGTAGTTCTGCTACGATCAATGTTTACGAGCCGGGAGAATACACGGTAACAGTAAAAACGTCAGATAACTGTACAAAAAAAGATACAGTAAAAGTGACAAGAAAAAAAGAAAACGGAATTGTCATTTATCCTAATCCAGTACCAAAAGGACAGCCATTTACCATTAGAATTATTTCAGATAAAATAGAAACGGTAGATATAAAAATCCATGACGGGTCCGGAAGATTGGTAAAAACCATCCAGGCCAAAGGGAAAGATTACTATGAAATAAAAGATACCCTGCCAGCTGAAGGCGTGTATTTAATCATTGTAAAAACTTCGTCTGAAATAAAAGTATTCAAACTTATTGTAAAAAATTAATATCCACATCTAAGGCACTCTATATGTAAAAAAGGAGTGTCTTAGATGTAAAAAACACATATAAACGAATGAAAAGATCTTTATTAAGCGTCTTAAGAAAGAACACAAAACTTCTTAATTCAGTTATATTTTTCACTTGTTGGTCTCAGGTTCATGCTTACGCTAATTCAACTTATTTGAATAGGCATGAAAACGTGACACCCATAATGGAAATTAATGATGCTTCAAAAAACAATATAAAGAAAGACGTTTCTGAACGTATCACAGGTGAAGAGAAAAAAGATAACTCTAAACAGGCTGATGATATTTCCGGAAATACTATTGACGGAAGCAAAGAGAAACCAGGCCATATTATTCTGGTTTCTCCTGCTAAAACGATAAAATATAATGCTTCGGCTCCTTTATCATTAAATGAGAAGCGATATTATATTTCTGATATTAAAGAAGGGATTATAGGAACAAGTTCAGAACACCCTATTGATCAGATCTATGATAATATCTTTAATATTTCAATTGATGAAAAAATTAATTCTACGTATCAATATACATTAGAATATGATTTGTATGGAGTTGACAGCTATAAGGAAGTTAGCAAAGTCATCAATGATGATCTGGCTGTTGGCGGAAAAAATATCCAAAAAAATACGACCTGGATCCACCAGTCGGAACCCATAGCAGATCAATCTATCAAACAAGGAAAGAATACGGTAATTTTTACCTTGCCTTATCTTGCAGACTATAGCTATAAGGTAAAAAACCTTAGGATAGGAATTTCTAATAAAAAACAGAATTTTGAAAATAGTATCGGCGTAAAATACAATGCTTTGTCTGTTTCAAAATTTGTTGGAAGTATCAGTAATTCTGAAAAACTTAATCTGGGTTCAGCAGAATTAAACATTCCAAAAGGAGTTCTTAAAAGTTCAGAAAACTTTTCAATCACAGCACTTAGAGACATAGATATGCCTGCGATTACTCCTGAAATGGTAAACGTAACATCTGAAAATGCAGGGTATCGTTTCCTGCCTCATGGAGAACATTTTTCAGCTCCGGCAAAAGTATCTTTAGGGTATGATAAAAATAAAATACCAACCGGATATACGGAACAGGATATCAAAACTTTTTATTTTGATAGAACAGAGAAAAAATGGATTGCTTTAGACAAAGACAGTGTCAATCTGCAGCAGAATGTTTTGGTGTCAAAGACTACCCACTTTACAGACATGGTCAATGGGGTTTTAAAAGTTCCCGAATCTCCGGAAACGGGAAGCTATGCTCCTAACTCTATTAAAGATATTAAAGCTGCAAATCCTTCCGACGGAATTGTAAGCATTGCACCGCCTTCTCCTAACAGTATGGGAAGTGTTACCACCAATTTCCCAATTAAACTTCCCGCGGGTAGAGCTGGAATGCAGCCTTCTTTAGGAGTAAGCTATAGCAGTGAAGGAGGAAACAGCTGGATGGGACTGGGCTGGGATATGTCTGTTCCCGCTATAACGATTGATACAAGATGGGGAGTGCCAACATATGGAGATTTTGATGGAGATACTGTTGATGATGGAATAGAAACTGAAATTTATTTATTAGGAGGTGAGCAACTTACTTTTGAAGTGAGCCCGGGTGTTTTTGCCATACCAAATAGGAATGAAGGATTTAATAAACCAAGGCAACCGAACAGACAGTTTTACCCTAGAATTGAAGGTTCTTATAATAAAATCATACGAGAAGGTGCTACTTCAGATAGATATGTTTGGGTGGTAACTTCAAAAGACGGAACCAAATCTTATTTTGGAGGAGATGAAACGGGAGTAAAAGATAATGCAGTATTAAGAGATATCAATGGAAATATTGGGCATTGGGCTTTATATAAAACAATTGATACCAATGGAAATTATGTGCTGTATACCTATGATAAAACAACCTATACCGGAAATCCTGGAAATGGAGGACAGGAATTACATATTTCTCAAATTGATTATACGTTACATAATACACAAAATCCGGCTAAAAAATATAAAGTTCTATTTACAACAACTCCCGGAAGAGAAGATGTTCAGATTAATGGTAGACTAGGTTTCCTTCAGATAGAATCAAAGAGGCTAAGCAAAGTTGAAATTAAGTATGGTGATGAAGACGTAAGAAGTTATGAATTCGGGTATAAAAATGACGATAAAACTTTCAGGAAATCCTTATTGAAAAACATAACCGAGAAAGATGCATCAGGGGCTGTTTTTTATACTAATGAAATAGAATATAATGAAGCTCCAGATGGAACCAATATGTTTGGAGCGCCCCAGCTTTGGGGAGCCCCGGATCATGCTAGTTTTCCCGGCTTACTTTCTTCAGGACAATTATTTCAAGGATATACCATGCTTTCAGGAAGTCAGGGTAAATCTACAGGAACCAATTTTGGAATTAGCGTAGGAGTATATAATTTATCCTCTCCTCCTACAAGCGATACTGGCTTATTCAGTTTCAGACAAGGAACTGTTGGGGCACATGGCTCCATCAGTAATTCATCTTCAGAAAGTAAAATTACTTTAATAGATATAGATGGGGATAATCTGGCAGACAGAGTTTATCAAAATAATGGAGTTATTTCTTATTCTAAAAACTTGTTAACCGCAACAAATGGAATTCAAGCATTTGGTCCTCAGGTAAGTGTTGGAAATTTACAGGATATAGGAAAGTCTAAAAACTCATCATGGGGAGTAGGAATTGATGCTAATTTCGGTGGAGGAAGTCTTGGATTTGATTATTCTAACAGTACCAATACTACATCATCGTATTTTATGGACTTCAATAACGATGGATTGGTGGACTTTGTGAAAAATGGAAAAGTTTATTTTAACAGTCTTGTTGGAAATATTCCTTCATTTGACCCTAATAGCGGGTTGACGCCATATCCTATTAATATCACTTCCATTGGGGCACAGCCTTCCATTTCACTATTTGATGATCAGGATAAAGCAGAGAAAAAAATGATGTTGGAACAGAATCCATTGCATGATGTTGTTCGTGTATGGGTAGCTCCAAAGTCAGGTTCTATTACTGTTAAAAATGCTTTTAAGCTGAATCAGGTAGCATGTAATCCGGAAGAGGATTGTAGCAAAGCAGACGGTGTTGCAGTATCTTTTCAATATAAAAATAATGATCCGTTAGTCAATAACATTAATGCTGGAGACTATAACTTACATTCTTTTGCAGATCAGAGCATTAATATCAGTAAAGGAGAAAAGCTTTATTTCAGAGTATCTTCCAAATATGATGGGACACTGGATCAGCTTACATGGAATCCTGAAATTACTTATTCAACGCCAAATATACCAGCTGTTGATAGTGATAACAGAGATTTGTCAACATACAAATCTCAGGAGGATTTTGTGAACTCCGGTACCAGTTCTTTCGTTGTTGGAAATGCTGGAACTTTAAATTTATATTTAGACAAGACGATTCCATTGTCAGATGATGCTAAAGTATTTCTGACCATCAATGATGTGAATTATGCTCAATTTCCTATGACAATAACATCTGCTTCTACTTATAATAACAGTGTTATTGGTTCACAGGTGAATTTAAATCCAAATGATAAAGTTTCTGTAAGAGTGTATACAGATACCCAAATAGATTGGGCAAAATTTAAGTTAACTCCTGAATTTACTGAAACTTTAACGGGTGAAAAAACATATTTGCAGGTAGAGTACAGCATGTATAATGACAGAGGAAGTTTTGCAACTTACACTGCTCAATCAGCAGATATCGGAAAGAATATTTCTGTAAAGGCATCTTCTATTCCCAATTTTAATGGGAAAAGTGGAAAAGTCGTTATCTCAGCAAAAATTAAAAATAAATTATTAACTAAAACAGTTTATAATGTAGTTAATGGGGTTGCAACTGCGTCTTTTGGAACACCATATACTATAGTGTCTCAGGATTTAAACGAGAACATATATTTAGAAACAACAGTAAGCAGTGACGATAGAGACTTTATAAATAATATAACCAGTATTACTGGGACTTTAATACATAATGCTCTTAATTATATAGATAATCCGAACAATTTAATTGTACAATTATCCGGTCCAAATACAGTACAGCAAACAGGAACCATTGTCATTAGTCAGGCTACAATGCTGAAGTTTGAACTAGGAAATTATGTTGCAGGAACGTCAGCAACACTCGGTATCAATACATTTTTCCCTAACGGAACCTTATCCGGACAATCGGGAATGCCGGTGTACTCGGAAACAATGCTAAATCCGGGGACCTATACATACGTTCTAACATTTTCTCCAGGTGGAGCTCCTTCAGCTTTTACAAAATTATATATTGAAAATGGTGGTAGCGAAAGTGTGATAACAAGCTTTACAAATTCACCGCCACATAAGCCTGTATTGGGGCCTCAAACCCCTACATCTGCTTTAAACTCAAATGAATATGACAGCAGATTTGGAATGCTATATCGTGGTTGGGGAGGATTGATCGTCAATGGAAATAATTTAGCTAAAAATACCATTGTAGAAGCATACGACATTAATAATAACTTTGCTAATGGAGGGACTGTTGCTGAAATGAAAGTGGATGAAACGCGTTTGAAATTTAGTAATGCTTATGGTACAGATCCTGGCACAAACCCTACAATTAATAATCCAACAATTGATCCTGACGGAAATGTTACCATCGTAGATAATGATGGATCATTATCAAAAAATTATTTCTTAACAATCAATTCCAATGTTAATAATACAGACAAAGGAAGATTAACAGATGTTGATCCAAGCATATACATTTCTCAAAATGTAATCAATGCGTCACGTTTGGGAATACATAATATAGATTCTAATTTCAATAATAATTCGCTAAGCCAAGCTGCAGGATCTGAATTGAATGCACCAAATATCCAGTTGAAAAATCAAAGCGTGAGCGTTGGTGCGGGAGTGAGTGTCGGCTTTGCTGGAGTGAACGTGTCTCAAACAATTTTTTCTGAGGCAAAATCTGTGCGAAATGTATTAGACTACAATGGAGACGGTTTCCCGGATGATTTTAGTAAAACCAATGTGAAAATCACTTATCCAGTTGGGTTTTTATCTGGCGGTTCTTTAAACGTAGGAAGTCAGTCAATTTCAAAAGCAAGTTCATCCGGGCTTTCATCAAGCTATTCATTTGTGCATGGTGAATCCAGAAGAATGGCATTTATACAAACAACGGGAGAAAAATCTGAGAGTAGAGCATTTAATGATAATTTAATTAGTAGTTCAGTAGACAGTAAAGTAGCTGCCACAAAGTTGTCTGTAGGGGCCAATGGAGAAACTTCTTCTGAGCATTCAAAGCAGACATTCTTAGATATTAATGGAGACGGTCTGCCAGATAAATTTAATACAAATAATTTTGAACTGAATATCGGAAATGGGTTTGCAGGAAATGATTCCTGGGGATCAGATATCAAACCGGAAGGTGTAGGAAATGGATTTGGACTTGGAGGAGGAATCAGTTTATTCAGGGGAAGTTTTGAATTTGGAGTTAATTTTAGCTCAAATACAAGTACAACAACAAAAGAACTGGTTGACATTAATGGAGATGGATTGGCAGATAAGGTTGTATATGCAGGAAATAGCGCGACAGTATATCTTAACTTAGGAGATAGAATGTCAAGCACTCCGCTAAATTTAAATTTCCAGAATGGAAATGATATTCATAAAGATGTATCCATCAGTGTTGGAGGAAATGCAGCGGGAACTATTTTAATCCCTATTCCTATTGTTGCAGGAGTAAGTGGGTTGAAGCTAAACGTGACCTTAGGTGTTTCGAAAGGAAATTCAACTTCAAGATCTCATGCTACATTTAGAGACATGAATGGAGATGGCTATCCTGATTTTGTAAAATCTGATGATACAGATAACATTACTGTACAACTTAACCAAATAGGAGTAACGAACCTTCTTAAAAAGGTAACCACACCAATGGGAGGATCCTGGGAAGTTGACTACGAAAGAGTAGGAAATACCTATGATATGCCGCAAAGTAAATACGTATTAAAAAGTGTAATTACCAATGACGGATTTACCGGGGATAATGCTTACAGTCCGGATGTGTCAAAAGTTACGGTAGAATATCAAAATCCTTATCACAGCCGAAGAGAAAGAACCTTCTATGGATTTGGAGCTGTAACAACTAATCAAATTGATACAAAACAAGGGGGAGCTGCTTCAAATGTAGTTTACAGAAAAACCATTCAGGCATTTAATAATACAAACTACTATTTAAAGGGAACCTTAGTAAGTGAAGCGCTTTTTGATGCTAATAATAAACGATGGACGGAGAAACTTTACCAATATAGTTTAAGAAATATTAAAAATGTTGGAGCAGATGAATTCCCATTAGAGAAAGAAGATGAAAAATTAGGGGGTAATTATGCTTATTTTGTTTCAGCAGATATTTCAATATCTAATTTTTATGAGGGACAAATGGCTCTAGGGAAATCGACCTCAACAAATATTGTAGGTTATGACCAATGGGGTAATGCCACTAATATAATGGATACTGGAGACCAACAGATAGGAGTTGTAACTGATGGAGTGTCTAGTGTTGTACAATATTCCAATGTTGATCCGTCAGGATATGTAATTATGCCAATTTCTGTGAAAAACACTACAATTACAGGTAATGGCTTTACCAGGGAGAAAAAAGCAGAATATAGCGCTAATGGGAATCTTTCTAAGATGACAATTCTTAATCAAGGGGTTAATTATTCCGTTTATGATTTTGAGTACGATGTTTATGGAAATATAACCAAATCAACAGGCCCGGCGAATGCGCAGAACCAAAGGTTCTTTCACCAATATACGTATGATGATAATGTAAAAACATATCCGGTAAAAGTTCAGGATGCATTTGGGTATAGCAGTAAAACTAAGTATGACTTCCGTTTCGGAGTACCAACATATACTGAAGATACGAACCTTCAGCCAATGAAATATGTATATGATGCTAAAGCAAGAACTACAGAAATCACTGGACCATATGAACTTTTTAACAATATTCCATGGACGATTAAATTCGAGTACAACCCAATTACCAATGCTCCGCTTAATGCGACCAATGCTCAGTCTTTTGCCACAACTAAGCATTATGACCCTGAATATGCAGATAGTACGATTAATACCATTACCATAGCAGATGGTTTCGGAGGGGCGGTTCAGGTGAAGAAAACCGGGGAGATTCATAATGAAGGAGTGAAATATATTGTATCAGGTAAGGTAGAAGAAGATGCGTTTGGACGAGCTTTGAAAACGTACTATCCGACAGTAGAAAGCGTTAGCTCAAATAATACTCAATATAATGCTATCATAGATAATATAGAACCTACCATCAACCAGTATGACGTATTAGACAGGGTGGTTTATACTAAGCTGCCGGGAGAAAACCTGTTCTCAACCATCACTTATGGTTTTGAGACAGATGTTCAGGGAAGAAATATGTTTGAAACGATCTTCAAAGATGAATTGGGAAGTGTTAAAAAAACATATACTGATATCAGAGGAAGAATAACCTCGGTTCATGAAGTTTCAAATACTGGTGATATCAAAACTCAGTTTACCCATGATGCTATTGGCGAAATTCTTCAGGTAAAAGATGTAAATAATAATATTACAACATCAGTTTATGATGATTTAGGAAGAAGAATTTCTTACACGCATCCGGATAGTGGAGTTACTACTTACAAGTATGACCCTGCAAGTAATATGACTTCCAAGACCAATGCCGCCAATGAAACGGTAGAGTATAAATATGAGTACTCAAGGCTGAAAGAAGTTAATTATCCGGTATACCCTGAAAACAATGTAAAATACTATTACGGAAATGCATTAGATGCTTCAGCAATGGACAATAATGCAGTAGGAAAATTATGGTACCAGACAGATGCTACGGGAACACAATATCTGAAATACGGAAGATTAGGTGAGCTTACTTACCAGAGACGTTCCGTTGCAGTTCCGGGAGCACAGGTTTACTGGTTCGGAACAGAATGGCAGTATGATACCTGGAACCGTGTAAAAACCATTACTTACCCAGATGGAGAAAAATTAACGTACAAATATAACAGAGCTGGGAATTTAAATAATGTTGCTTCTGATAAAGACGGGAATCATTATAAAATGATTAATAACATCGGTTATGATAAATTTGAGCAAAGAGTTGCATTGTATAACGGAAACGGGACAGAAACAACATACGACTATGAAACTAATCGTAGAAGGCTGCTGAAAATGTATGCTAAAAATGCCAGCAGATCTTTCATGCAGAATGTGTATCAGTATGATGTGGTATCTAATGTAATGCAGGTTCACAACAATGCCCCTGTTGTCAACGGTCTTTTAGGAGGAGGAACAAACTATGCCTTCGGATATGATGACCTTTACCGTCTGACTTCCGCTTCAGGAAACTGGAGAGGGATTAATACACAGGCTCAGGAAGAACGTCACCGGTATACTGTTGCCATGTCTTATGATAATATGCACAATGTCATGAGCAAAACTCAGAAGCATGAGTGGACTACCGGAGCGACCAACAACAACTGGACAGCCATGGAGCCAACCTCCTACAGACTGAATTATAAGTATGAAAATTCAGCACATCCGCATGCACCAACTACCATTGTAGATGAACCTAATATAGTACCATCGTCTACATGTTGTAATCCGGATGATCCGGGAGTGAAGTTCCAGCAGTATAAATATGATGCAAAAGGAAACCCAACGTCTATTGCCCAGGAAACCTGTACTTATACTGAAGAAAAAACAGCATATCAATGGGATGAAGAAAACCGTCTACGTTTTGTAGATACCAACCCTTCTACACCTGAAGTTGATGGTGCTGCTATCTATACCTATGATGCAGGAGGAGAGAGAATTATTAAGGATGTATTACAATCTGGAATTTTGGCAAGAACTAAGGCTGATCCCTCTCTTATATCCCCGCCTCCTCCACAATATTTCGGAACGACTCATAATATAGCACTATATCCTAATGGATTATTAACATTAAATGTATCGTTTGATGATAATGGAACTGTTATTCAGCCTCGTTATACCAAGCATTATTATGCTGGAAGCCAGAGAATAGTAACTAAGAATGGAACAAGCCCTGATATAGGAACTTTCGATTGTAACTGGCTGATTATTCCGTTTGCAGGAAGTACACCACCTATTAATCCTGTTACTTTATCTAATACTATTCTGCAGACCGCTACACAAAACAGTCTGATAGTGATGCAGCAGAACAACATTACACCACCTCCTAACTACGGACAGAATGCTGGATATAATGGAAGTTGTGTCAACAATTATGCGAGTGGTATAGAAAAGGAAATCTATTGGTTCCATCCGGATCATTTAGGATCTAGTAGCTATATTACAGGGACAGACGGAGAAGTAACCCAGAATATAGAATACTTCCCAAGTGGTGAAACCTTTGTAGAAAACCATAGAAACAGTAACCACAGTCCCTATAAATTTAATGGCAAGGAACTTGATGCTGAAACAGGGTATTACTATTATGGAGCGAGGTATTATAATCCAAGAGTTTCTCTTTGGTTGAATGTTGACCCGTTAGCGGAACAAACAATGGAGCCTTATATTTATTGTGGAAACCACCCTATTAATTACATTGATCCTGATGGAAATTTTAGATTACCAGCAAATGCTACGAGAGAGCAAAGGAGATTATATAAAGAGGCAATAAAAACTATAAAAGCGGTGTTTCGAGATTCAGAATTTCGAGAAGCGTTTAAAGAGAGATTTAAGGTAGATGATAAAATGATACGGAAAATGCTCAAAGATGGAGATGGACCCACTGTTATAATGAATGAAAGTATGGGACATTTGGGGTTATTTGATCAAAAAAAAGATCCCAATGTTATTTATATTGATCCTGGCATGATAAACACGGTTTCAAAAAATAAAGGAGATCAAAAGTATATTGATAATTTAGCAGAAATTATAATTCATGAAGGTGGTCATTGGGGAGACTATCAAATGGACGGTGTTAACCAGGAACATGATGGAATATTTAAGACGAGTCTTAAATCAAAAAGTGGTATGCCAGATGCAGGAGATAATTGGGAAATTATTTATTTTGGAACAGATCTTCAATTTTCTGCTTCTGATCGTGACATAATTACTGAAAAGTTTGATGGATTTAGGAGAAATAATGCTGCAAAAGATTTTAGGCAACAACGTGAAATCAGGGACTTGAAATCACAAAAAATGCCATCTATTTTAG
>Ga0308164_10000458_pt1 | contig 70092 bp, 70 predicted proteins | sample PhyTR2_FD_201031 | JGI IMG/M metagenome (GOLD analysis project Ga0308164, IMG submission 201031) | Phyllosphere microbial communities from UC Gill Tract Community Farm, Albany, California, United States - DLSLT.R2 | ecosystem: Host-associated > Plants > Phyllosphere > Unclassified | place: USA... | reverse complement strand
TCAGCTCGTCTTCGATATTGACCGGGAGGATTTCTTTGGCCAGTTCGCCCATGAGAAGCCTGATTCCTTTTTCTGGTGAAACCTCGCAAACCCATTCGGGGTATACGAAGCTCGCCGCTGCCAGCATATGCAGGGCAGCGACTTACGACAAATCAACGAGTTATGCCATGAATCTACGCAGCGTGGGCGACTACAATCAGTGTCCCCGATAACCGCCGGATATTACCACAATCGCCGAGGCGCTCACATCCTTTGCAGGCGCTGAAAGCGAGCCGCAGACACATAACACGCCTGAGAAACGCTTACAGGCCCGCCCAGCCGCATTGCACAACGGCGACGGGTCAGGCCTGTCTGCCTCAGTGAAGGTGTTTACGGCTCATCAATTGAGCCATGCGCGCGGTATCGGGACGTTCGACAATGCCCTTTTCGGTCACGATGGCGTCGATCAGGTCTGCCGGCGTCACATCGAACACCGGATTGAAAGCCTCGACCTCGGCGCCGACTCGCTGGCCGCCCACTTCGAGCAGTTCACGGCCGTCGCGCTCTTCAATGATGATGTCGTCACCACTGGCCATGTCCATGTCGATGGTCGAGCTCGGTGCGACCACCATGAAGCGCACCCCGTGGTGCATGGCGGCGACAGCAAGCTGATAGGTGCCGATCTTGTTCGCCACGTCGCCGTTGGCGGTGATGCGGTCGGCGCCAACGATGACCCAGGTAATGCCCTTGGTACGCATCAGGTGCGCGGCGGCGGAATCTGCGTTCAGGGTCACCGGGATGCCCTCGTTGGCCAACTCCCAGGCGGTAAGCCGCGAACCCTGCAGCCAGGGCCGGGTTTCGTCGGCGTAAACCCGCTCGATCATGCCTTCCAGATGCGCCGCACGAATCACGCCCAGCGCCGTGCCGAAGCCGCCCGTGGCCAGCGCCCCGGTATTGCAGTGGGTGAGCACCGTCTGCAGATTGCCCTGGTGCTTGCGGATCAGGTCGGCGCCCAGCTGCGCCATGGTCAGATTGGCCTCGCGGTCGCTCAGGTGAATCGCCACGGCTTCGGCCTCGAGGGCCGCCAGCGGGTCATCGCCGTCCTTCACGCGCATCAGACGATCACGCATCCGGTTCAGCGCCCAGAACAGGTTCACTGCAGTCGGGCGCGAATCGGCCAGCAACTGCATGTCCTCTTCCAGCGCCGGATACCAGTCTCCACCTTGCGCAATACGCGCACGTGCGCCCAGCACCGCACCATAGGCGGCACTGATGCCGATAGCCGGAGCCCCGCGCACGACCATCGTGCGAATCGCTTCGGCGACTCCCTCGGCGGTGGTATAGCGGTGCCAGACTTCCTCGAACGGCAGTACCCGCTGGTCCAGCAGGTACAGAGCGTCGTCCCGCCAATCGATGGCCTTAACCTTCTCCGCAGCCAACAGTCGATCGCGCATCGCCAACTCCATCTTGAACATCCGAAACCCAGCATCAAAAGCCGCTGATTATAGCGAGCCGCCTGCGAAGACGCTCGGGTATACTTCGTCATCAACGTAATAAACGATGGAAACCTTCTCATGCCGAACGCTACAGCACCGCTCGACCTTTTGCTCCTGCCCGCCTGGCTGGTGCCGGTCGAGCCCGCAGGCGTCGTGCTCAAGGACCACGGCATCGGCATTCGCGATGGCTGTATCGTCTATATCGGTCCACGCGCCGAAGCGCTGCGGCAAAACGCCGTGCAGGTGCAGGAACTGCCCGGCATGCTGCTCAGCCCCGGCCTGATCAACGCCCACGGCCATGCGGCGATGACCCTGTTTCGCGGGCTGGCCGATGACCTGCCACTGATGACCTGGCTGCAGGACCATATCTGGCCTGCCGAAGGCAAGTGGGTCGATGAAGACTTCGTGCGTGACGGCACAGACCTGGCCATCGCCGAGCAGCTCAAGGGCGGCATCACCTGTTTCTCCGACATGTATTTCTACCCCAAGGTGGCCGCCGAACGCGTCCACGCCAGCGGCATGCGTGCGCAGATCACCGTCCCGGTGCTGGATTTTCCGATTCCAGGTGCCCATACCACGGCTGAAGCCCTGCACAACGGCATCGAACTGTTCAACGATCTCGCCCATCATCCACGCATCAAGATCGCCTTCGGCCCGCATGCGCCCTATACCGTGAGCGATGAGAACCTGGAGAAGGTCCGGGTAATCGCCGACGAGCTGGACGCCACGATCCAGATGCACGTCCACGAGACCGCATTTGAAGTCGAGCAGGCTGTCGAACAGCGCCAGGAACGCCCCCTCGCCCGCCTCAACCGGCTGGGCATGCTCGGGCCGCGCTTCCAGGCCGTGCACATGACCCAGATCAGCGACGCCGATCTGGCCCTGCTGGTGGAAAGCAATACCAACGTCATTCATTGCCCGGAATCCAATCTCAAGCTGGCCAGCGGTTTCTGCCCGGTTGAACGACTGTGGCAGGCCGGTGTGAACGTTGCGGTGGGCACCGACGGTGCCGCCAGCAACAATGACCTGGACCTGCTCGGCGAAACCCGCACAGCCGCCTTGCTGGCCAAGGCTGTTGCTGGCTCGGCTACGGCGCTGGATGCACACCGCGCGCTGCGCATGGCAACGCTGAATGGCGCTCGCGCCCTGGGTATTCAGGCCGAGACCGGCTCGCTGGAGATCGGCAAGGCGGCGGACATGGTCGCTTTCGACCTGTCAGGCCTGGCCCAGCAACCGATCTACGATCCGGTATCGCAGCTTATATATGCCACTGGCCGCGATTGCGTGAGTCATGTCTGGGTGGCCGGCAAGCAATTGCTCGACGCTCGCCAGCTGACCCGCATGGATGAACACGCTTTGCGCGACACCGCGATCGCGTGGGGCCAGCGTATTTCCGGTAAAGCCGAATAATTCGATTCGGACCGAACACATGCCAGTCAGGCTTATCTATAACCCTGACTGATGAAAAAGAATTTTGAGTTCAAGAGGGACACCCATGAGCAACGTCGACCGCGCAGAAATCGCCAAATTCGAGGCCCTGGCCCATCGCTGGTGGGACCGCGAAAGCGAATTCAAGCCGCTGCATGACATCAACCCGCTGCGCGTCAACTGGATCGACGAGCGTGTCGGCCTGGCGGGCAAGAAGGTGCTGGACGTCGGCTGCGGCGGCGGCATTCTCAGCGAGGCGATGGCTTTGCGCGGCGCCACGGTGACCGGCATCGACATGGGCGAAGCGCCTCTGGCAGTCGCGCAGCTGCATCAGCTCGAATCGGGTGTCAGCGTCGAGTATCGACAGATCACCGCCGAGGACATGGCCGAAGAAATGCCCGAGCAATACGATGTAGTGACCTGCCTGGAAATGCTCGAGCACGTGCCGGACCCGTCCTCGGTGATCCGCGCCTGCTACCGCATGGTCAAGCCTGGCGGCCAGGTGTTCTTCTCGACCATCAACCGTAACCCGAAAGCCTATCTGTTCGCCGTGGTCGGCGCCGAATACATCCTCAACCTGCTGCCACGCGGCACTCACGACTTCAAGAAATTCATCCGCCCTTCCGAGCTGGGCGCCTGGAGCCGTGACGCCGGCCTGCAGGTCAAGGACGTCATCGGCCTGACCTACAACCCGCTGACCAAGCATTACAAGTTGACCTCCGATGTCGGCGTCAACTACATGATCCAGACCCTGCGGGAGGCATGATTGATGCGCCTGAGAGCGGTTTTATTCGACATGGACGGCACCCTGCTCGACACCGCACCGGACTTCATCGCCATCGCCCAGGCAATGCTTGCCGATCGTAACCTGCCTGCGGTGCCGGACAAACTGATCCGCGACGAAGTTTCCGGCGGTGCCAGAGCCATGGTCGCGGCCAGCTTTGCGATGTCCCCCGAAGATCCACAATTCGAGGCATTGCGCCTGGAATTTCTGGAACGCTATCAGCGTGACTGCGCCGTCCACAGCAAACTGTTCGACGGCATGGACGAACTGCTGGCCGACATCGAAAAGGCGGGGCTGATCTGGGGTGTGGTGACCAACAAACCGGTGCGCTTTGCCCAACCCATCATGGAGCGGCTCGGCCTGTCGGAACGCTCGGCGCTGCTGATCTGCCCTGACCATGTCACACACAGCAAGCCACACCCGGAACCGATGATTCTGGCCTGCCGGATGCTTGACTTGGACCCGGCCAGCGTTCTGTTCGTAGGCGATGACCTGCGCGACATTGAGTCCGGGCGCGACGCCGGCACAAAGACCGCCGCCGTGCGCTACGGCTATATCCACCCCGACGACAACCCGGATCACTGGGGTGCCGACGTGGTGGTCGATCATCCGCTGGAATTGCGCAAGGTGCTGGATAACGCACTGTGCAGCTGCTAAACGAGGCTTTACATGTTTGATTACTCCGCGCACCCGGAACTGCTCAAGGGCCGGATCATTCTGGTCACTGGCGCCGCTCGCGGCATCGGTGCCGCAGCCGCCAAAGCCTACGCAGCGCATGGCGCCACCGTCCTGCTGCTGGGCAGGACCGAAGCCAGCCTGGCGCAGGTCCATGACGAGATAAAGGCAGCAGGCCAGCCGCAGCCGTTGGTCATACCCTTCGATCTGCAAAGCGCCGACCCTGCGCAGTACCACGCGCTGGCGACCATGATCGAGCGCACAGTCGGCCGTCTTGACGGGCTGCTGCACAACGCCTCGATCATCGGCCCGCGTACCTCAGTGGAGCACCTGCCCGGCGAAGACTTCATGGAGGTCATGCACGTCAACGTCAACGCCACCTTCATGCTCACCCAGGCACTGCTGCCTCTGCTTCAGCGTTCGGAGGATGCATCGATAGCCTTCACCTCCAGCAGCGTGGGCCGCAAAGGGCGCGCACAATGGGGCGCTTACGGCGTGTCGAAGTTTGCCACCGAAGGTCTGATGCAAACCCTCGCTGACGAGCTGGAAGGCGTCAGCACGGTCCGCGCCAACAGCATCAACCCCGGCGCGACCCGTACCGGCATGCGCGCGCAGGCCTACCCTGATGAAAACCCGCAGAACAATCCGGCACCTGAAGAGATCATGCCGGTCTATCTGTACCTGATGGGGCCGGACAGCAAAGGCATCAACGGGCAGGCATTGAATGCCCAGTGAAGGGAAACGGCCGTTGTGACGAAAAACCGTCACAAAGGCTGTTTCGAGCGGCTTTTTAAGTCAAGGAATTGCCGATCCGGGGCCACTGTCAGAGAGATGGCGTCAGCTAAACCACTGATTTTAATAAGTCTGGCCAAAAATGAACCGAATGGCACCACGTCCCCTCTAACCCAGCCAAGCCAGCAATATGTGCTGAGGAGCGAAGAGATGAATTTTCCTACCCAGACCCATGCAATCGATTTCGATACGGCTGAACTGCAGCGCCTGGGTTTTAGAAATCGACCTGACGCCGTGCTTCCCCCCCCGTCACTGCCCGAGCTGATCTATCAGCTTGGGCGACAATTGCAGACCAGTCTGGAAGCCGAGCGGATACTGACCCTGTTCTTTCAAGGCGTACAACGGTTCCTGCCATTGAGCGGTCTGATGTATCGACATATCGAAAGCGACTTGCACCTGCGTCTGGGCGAGATGTCATCCGACAGCGCCAGTTTTCATCTGCGTCACGAAGGCAAATGCATCGGCGAACTGGAGTTTCAGGGCTCCAGGCCATTCGATACGCGGCAACTGAGCGACCTCGAATCCCTGCTGGTGTGCCTGGTGTACCCGTTGCTGAATGCGCTGCTGTACCGCATTGCTACCCAGACTGCCCTGCGTGACCCGCTGACCAGCACCGGCAATCGCATCGCCATGGATCAGAGCCTGGCCCGTGAAATCGAGATTTCACGTCGCCACAAGCAACCCTTGTCCCTGCTGATGCTGGATATCGACCACTTCAAGAAAGTGAATGATGAATACGGTCATCACACCGGTGACGATGTGCTGAAGACCGTCGCGCAGAGCCTTAAGGCACAACTGCGCAATATCGACCGGGTGTTCCGCTATGGCGGTGAAGAGTTCGTGGTGATTCTTTCCAACACTGGCGCCGATTCTGCCGAACTGATTGGTCAGCGTCTGTGCCAGGCCGTGCGAAATCTCGAGTTTCGCGAGCTTAGCCCGGCATTGACCATGACTGTCAGCCTGGGTTGCTCGACACTGCTGCCGACTGAAACAGCCGACAGCCTGCTGCGTCGTGCGGACAATGCTCTGTACGTCGCCAAGCGCGAAGGCCGCAATCGTATCGCCATGGCAAGCTAGCACTCTCTCCTGCCGTCTCGCCCGTCCTTACGCCTCCAGCGCGGCAACACGTCCTCGCGGCTTGACCCTGTCCATCTGCATGCAACGTTCAAGAAACAGGTACATATAGTCGTAGCTTTTGGTAACGGCCTGACGCAGCTCGGCCTGCAATTGCACACTCGGCTTGCTACCCACCAACGTACAAATAATCTCGAGCGCCTCCCAAGGGTGCGCGTCGTCGTACTGTGCATGCATCTTGAGCCACTTCATGGCTTTCTTGCGTGTCTCTTCAGGAAAGGCTTCGGCGTACACACCGCTGGAGCAGACCACGGCCGACCATTCGCCGGTCGCCCCCTCAATGGCGTAGTTGGTAGCCGCCATCGCCACGGCCAGCGAATCTGACGAACTGGTCTGCCAGCACCAGTGGCTCAGCGCGTGCAACTCGGGCGCTACCCGCTGATCGTGCAAGTCTTCAAGCGTCACTTCATGGGCCGCACACCAGTTCACCCAGTAGTCGGCATGATTGAGTTCGACACGGATATTGCGCATCAGCCAGCGGCGCGCCATGTCTTCACCCGGGTGACGACCAAAACGGGTCTTGGTGAGATTCTTGGCCATGTACACCGCAAACTGCTCGACGACTGGCCACCCGCCGATCAGGTAGTGCCGCATGATCTGCGGACTCAACTTCGCGTCACGCATTTGCTGGTACAACTCGTGCTCGACCACCCGCGCTTTTGCAGCGCTGCAATCCTTGATCAAATGCTGCGCCCAGGCCGGATAACTGCTGGCTTCCATGAGCGGACCGGTTCTTTCGAAAGCGTCGATCACTGGGGTATCTCCTTATGAGGGTTTCAACTGATTAACGTAGCGTTCCTGGCGCGCCGAACATCAGGGGGTCAGGCCGTACGGGCTGAATATAAAGACTCTCGCAAGTGAACAATTCAGGGCGGGAAATCAGATAGCCCTGTGCAAAATCCACGCCCATTTCCTGCAACGCAGCTTCGATCTGCGGCGTCTCAACGTACTCCGCAATGGTGCGTTTGCCCATGACATGACCGATATTGTTGATCACCTCGACCATCGCCTTGTTGATCGGGTTGTCGAGCATGTCCTTTACAAAACTGCCATCGATCTTCAGGAAATCCACCGGCAAATGCTTGAGATAGGCAAAGGACGACATGCCCGAGCAGAAATCATCAAGGGAAAACTGACAGCCCAATCCCTTCAACTCGTTGATGAATCTGATCGCACTTTGCAGGTCGGCAATCGCACTGGTCTCGGTGATCTCGAAGCAGATCATCCCGGGCGATACGGCAAACGTCTCGAATTGCTGTTTCAGGTATTCGAGGAACGTATCATCTCCGATACTCGATCCTGACAAATTTATAGCACATAGCGCCTGTGGCACCTGATGCCGATCATCACTCTGGCACTGAGCTATGACTTTGAACACATTGTGTACCACCCAGCGATCCAGGGTGGTCATGAGTCCGTAGCGCTCGGCGGCCGGAATGAAATTGTCCGGGACGACCATTCGCCCGGACTCGTCGCGCAGGCGCAGGAGGATTTCAATGTGTCGTACTTCACCCGACTCGCCCTTTATCGAAGCGATTTCCTGCGCATAAAGGCAAAAGCGATTCTCGTCCATGGCCATATGCAGGCGCTGTATCCAGGCCATCTCGCCAAAACGCATCGACAGCGTCAGATCATCCACACTGTAGGCCTGGACCCGATTGCGACCTCTTTCCTTGGCCATATAGCAAGCCATGTCAGCGGCCGACAATGATCCTTCCAGAGACGCAGGCGTGTCGCCGAGGTGCACCAGGCCAATACTGACGGTAGCCATGAATGGCCGGCCTTTCCACATGAAATGCAGACGCTGCACCGCCTCGCGCAACGCCTCGGCAATATCGAGCGCCGTTTCGGCGGGACAATCGACCAACAACACACCGAATTCGTCACCTCCCAGCCGGGCCAGCGTGTCGCCGTCACGCAAACCCTGCGGCAAGGCCCGGCAAAGCTGACGCAATAGCTCATCACCCGCCGCATGACCACCGGTATCATTGACCAGCTTGAACTGATCCAGATCGAGAAACATCAGGCAGTGGCTGCGGCCCTGACCGCAGTCTTCATCGAGCACTCGCTGCAAGCGGCGTTCGAATTCACTGCGGTTGACCAGCCCCGTCAGCGGATCATGGGCAGCCTGCCAGGACAGATCGGCGATGTACTGCTGTTCCTGGGTCATGTCATGCAGCACCAGCACCGCACCACTGATCACGCCTTCGGTGTAGATCGGCGTACCCACCAGCGCGACCGACACCGTGCTGTCATCAAGCCGCTGAATCAGCTTGCTGTTGGCGCTGCCGCCCTTGAGTTTGCCGGTGATGATCTGCTCGACCAGCGTTGACTGGTCCTTCTGATCGTTTTCATCCAGCAGATTGAACAGTGCAGCCAGAGGAAGCCCGCTGGCCTGAGTACTTTTCCAATGGGTGAGGCCCTCTGCGGCAGGGTTCATGTAAACAATGGCGCCGGCCACATCGATGGTGATCACCCCGTCGCCGATAGACTCCAGCGTGATCTGTGCGCGCTCCTTCTCCAGTTGCAGGGCATCGGCAAATACACGCCGCTGAACGATCAGACGTCGCACCCGCAGCAGCGCCAAGAGAATCAGTAACACGGCGGTGACCAGGTTGACCGCTATCAACAGGTTGAGGATCAGCCTGGAGCCTTCGCCCAGTGCATCACTGAAAGCGCGCGCAGCAGGCGTTACGCCTTCATCGATCACATTGATCTGCTCGCGCCATTGATCGACCTCGGCGGCGCTCACAGCGCCCTGCCCGACCCGCTCATGAATATGCCGCGCAAGCTCGTCGAGCTGCATGAGGTAGCCGTCACCCACTTCCCAGAAATGGATGACCTGCTTCATGAAGCTGAAGCTATGGAAATTCATGTACATCCAGATGATGCCGTTTACATCATCCGGGTGATTGCCGCCTTGAATGATTCCACTTCTGGCATCGGCCAGCGACGGGTTGGGCTGATCAAGGGCTTTGCGTAGCGCCTGGCCGCCCTGAGGTACGGAAAAGGCTTTTTGATACTTGAGGTAGTCACCCTCATCGTGACGGCTGGCGTACAGGCTCAGGTAGTGAATTGCGTCCTTCTGCCCCTTGGACCAGAGGCTCTCCCCCGCCACATAGCTGCGTACCGCAGACATGGTGTAGAGACTGACGCACCCCAGCAACGCCTGAAACAGGGCGACGGCAATGAAAGGCCACACGATGCCCAACAGACGGGGCTTGGAGAAGGTCCATGCTTGCTTCATGGGTTTCACGTCACCACATGCCTGAATAAACGTCTAGCGCAGAGACTAGGCTAAATTCGCCCGTGATGGCAGGTGATTCTCCCGCAATCGAGCCAACCTGTGCGCTGATCGAGGCTTCGCACATCAGATTTGTTGCAAATGTCCGTACAGTTTGGCGTACAGACCTCCATCGGCAATCAACTGCTGATGGTCACCGTCTTCAACAATACGCCCGCCATCGAACACCAGCACCCGGTCAGCCTGCTTCACGGCCGACAGGCGATGGGCAATGATCAGCGTCGTGCGGCTGCGTAGAAAACGTGCGAGCGCCTGATGCAGGTTGTACTCGGTGGCAGCGTCCAGCGCCGAGGTGGCCTCATCGAGGATCACCACTTTGGGGTCGGACAGCACCATGCGCGCGATGGCCATGCGCTGGCGCTGGCCACCCGACATTCTGACCCCAGAGCGTCCGACAACGCTGTCCAGACCTTGTGGCAGATCGCGGATCGCAGGGTCGAGTTGCGCAACCTCCAGCGCGCGCCAGCAGTCTTCATCGCTGCAGTCACGGCCCATGGTCAGGTTGGCGCGTACGGTGTCATTGAACAGGGCCGGATGCTGCAGCACCACGGCGACGTTCTCACGCACGGTCTCCAGGCCGATATCCTGCTGGCTGACGCCGCCAAAACGGATCACCCCGGTACGGGCCGTATAGAGCCCGAGCAGCAACTGCACCAGGGTGCTCTTGCCGCCGCCGCTGGCACCGACAATGGCGACCTTTTCTCCCGGCGCGATGTTCAGGTTCAACTGGTCCAGCACCAGGTCTTCGCCATAGCCGAAAGTCAGGCCACGCACTTCGACCCCTACTGTTTCCTTGCCCTCGAACGGGTCGGTGCCACCGGCATATTGCGGCTCGTCGGCACGCGCCAGCAGCTCGTTGATGCGCGTCAGAGCTCCGCCGGCTGCGTAGTAGGCGTATTGCAGGTTCAGCAGTTGCTCCACCGGCGTCATCATGAACCACAGGTAGCTGAACACCGCGAGCATCTGCCCAATGGACAGGTCCGAGAACAACACGGTAAGCATTGCCGCGGCGCGAAAAATATCGATACCGAACTGGAACAGCAGCCCGCTGGCACGGCCCGAGGCGTCGCTTTTCCATTGTGAATTGATTGCGTAGTCACGCACTTCCTGCGCGCGCACGCCCAGGCGCCCCAGAAAGAAGCCTTGTCGGTTTCCCGCCCGGACTTCCTGAATCGCATCCAGCGTCTCGCTCAGCGCCTGGGTAAACCGCGATGTGCTGTCGTTCTCCAGCTTCTTGAGGTGCTTGACGCGCTTGCCCAGTTTTACCGTAAGCAGGATGACCAGCGGGTTGAACAGCATAATCAGCAGTGCCAGCTTCCAGTGCATCCACATCAGAATGCCCGCGGTGCCTGCCAGGGTCAGCGTGGCCACCAGCAGACGACTGAGGGTTTCACCGACGAACTTGTCCAGCGTATCCAGATCGGTGACCAGGTGCGTGGTCACCGTGCCGCTGCCCAGGCTTTCGTATTCACGCAGGGAAATGCGCTTGAGCCGCTCGATCAGCCGCAGCCGGATACGATAGACGATGTCCTTGGCCAGCCCGGCGAACAGCCGCGCCTGCAACACATTGAACACCAGCGCTCCGACCCGCAGCACCAGCGTTAACGACAGCATCAGGCCAATGTAGCCCGCCGCCTTTTGCCAGCTGCCAGGCAGTAGGTGATCCATGACCTTGAGCGCAGCATCGCCACGGCCCAGCAACACCTCGTCGACCAGCAACGGCAGCAGCAACGGGATAGGCACACTGCACAGTGTGGCCAGCACCGCGACACCGTTGGCCAGCCACAGGGACTTTTTATGCCGCAAGGCGAGACGACGGATCTCGGCCCAGCTCAATGCATCGCTGCGCGTGGCGTGCGACGGTCGGGCAGCCTCAGTCACCTCATCCTGCACTGGCTGCACGCTCCAGCCATCGACCCAGCAAGGGCGAAAGGCTGCTCAGTGGCTGATAACCGTTGGTCAGCAGCGCCAGCTGACCATTGCGCTCGGCCAGCAGGGTCGGGAAGCCGGCAATGCCCAGATCCTGTGCCCAGGCAAAATCGGCAGCGGTGGCCGCTTGCCGCTGAGGACTTTCAAACTCATCGGCAAATGCCTGACGCGACAGCCCCGTCTGCTCCGCGAGCTCAGCCAGCAATGACGGACGCGTCACGTCACGGGCTTCGCTATAGAAAGCCCGCTGGATGAGTCCGACCAGTTGCCAGGCGCGATCCGGGTCCAGCTGCCGTGCCGCAGTGACGGCCAGGCAGGCAGGTGTAGTGTCGTAGACAAACCCTTCCGGCAGCGCACCTTCGCGACAAAACGGCTGACCGGTGGCCTCTTCTACCGCCTGCCAGTGTTCAAGAATGTAACGACGTTTGGCAGGCTCCAGCGCCGCACCTTCGGAGCGCAGCCCGCCCATCACCAGATGCAGCGGCACGCCCGCCGCCCGAGCCTGTTGCACCAACGCGTCGGCAACCGGGGCAAAGCCCCAGCACCAGGAACACATCGGGTCCATGACATAGATCAGGCGGGCAGACATGGCTCAGGCCTCGGAGGGTAAACGATAGTTGCGACCGATCGGATGAGGCTGGTTACGTGCCTTGGCCAGTTCGATCTGCTTTTGCCGGTCGATGGCGCTGCGACGCGTCTTCTCGCTCAGCGAATCCCAGCAATGCGGACAACTGACGCCCGGCGAGTAATGCTCGCTGGCGCGGTCCTCGGCACTGATAGGCGTACGGCAGGCGTGGCACTGATCATAATCGCCTTCGGTCAGGTCGTGTCGCACCGTGACCCGATTGTCGAACACGAAACACTCGCCGCGCCAGTGACTTTCCTGCTCAGGGACCTCTTCCAGATACTTGAGAATGCCGCCCTTGAGGTGATAGACCTCTTCGAAGCCCTCGCCGAGCATGTAACTCGACGCTTTTTCGCAGCGGATGCCACCGGTGCAGAACATGGCGACTTTCTTGTGTACTGCCGGGTCGAAATGCGCCTTGATGTATTCCGGAAACTCTCGAAACGACGTGGTTTTCGGATCGATGGCGCCCTCGAAGGTGCCGATCGAGACTTCGTAATCGTTGCGAGTATCGATCAGTAGTACTTCGGGATCGCTGATCAGGTCGTTCCAGTCCTTGGCCTCTACGTACGTACCGACGCTCTTGTTCGGGTCGACGCCTTCGACGCCCAGGGTCACGATCTCTTTCTTGAGCTTGACCTTGGTGCGATAGAACGGCTGCTCGTCGCAGTAGGATTCCTTGTGGTCGATGTCGACCAGGCGCGGGTCGTTCTTCAACCACGCCATCAGGCCATCGATGCCTTCGCGACTGCCGGACACCGTGCCGTTGATGCCCTCGTCGGCGATCAACAGCGTGCCCTTGATGCCGTTGTCGATCATCGCCTGCAACAGCGGCTCGCGCAGTTCCACGTAATCGCTGAGGGTAACGAACTTGTACAGCGCAGCCACGACGATCGGCTGAGTCATCGGCTCTTGAGTCATGTATCTCTCCAGTGGCGACCCTCGCAAAGGGCCTACCGGGTAAAAAATTGCGGACCAAAAAAACGCACCGGCCAGGCGGCGCGGTGCGGATTCTAGCAAAAACCGGAGTACAGCAGACAGCTCGGCGGGGCAATCGCCCCCGGCAAGGGGGCCGGATCAGTAAAAAGCCCTGATCAGTGCCCGCCGGCGCAGGTCGGCGAAGCAGGCGCTGCACCGACCTTCGACCATTCTTCAGGCGTGTAAGTGTGCAACGCCAGCGCATGAAACTCGCCCATGAGCGGGCCCAGCGTGGCGTAGACCTTCTGATGCCGCTTGACCGAGTTCAAGCCCTGAAACTGATCACTGACCAGAACAGCCTTGTAATGGGTCTGCTGGCCACGACTGTGCATATGACTCTCGTCGAGCACTTGCAGATGATGCGGTTGCAGCAGCGCAAGCGCCGACTCGATTCGTTGTTGCATGGTCATGATGGAAATCGCCTGTCAGGGCTTTTTGGCCGGAGCCGGAGCAGCTGCCTTGGCAGGTTCCAGTTCGGCAGTCATGTCAGCCAGCAGCTTGTTGACGACCGGAACAGCGCTTTCCAGCTTGCTCTGGGTCAGTTGGGCCGACTGCTGAGCCAGCTCAGGCATCTTGGTCATCACTTTCTTGCCCAGTGGCGACTGGTAGAACGCAACCAGATCCTTCAGCTCGCTTTCGGTGAAGTTGGCGGTGTACAGCTTGACCATCTCGGGCTTGAGCTTGTTCCAGCCAATGGCTTGGTCCAGAGCGGTGTTGGCCTTGGCCTGATAGGTTTCAAGCAGGGCTTTTTTCGACGCAGGTGCCTTGGTTTCAGCAAAACGCTGAGCGAACATCTGCTGAACCTGAGCGTAGACCGGAGCGCCCAGGCGATCGGCGTTGGCAAGCTTCAGGAACGTTTCGGCGCTCGCGTTGTGACTGGCGGTGTCGGCGAAGACCTGGCCGCTGGCACAGACCAGGGCTACCGCGGTACAAATGGCACGAAGACGGGTCATCGAGTTTCCTTATCTAGCAAACGAGGCATTACCCCAGGGCCGACCATTCTGCGCTTATCTGGGCTTTTGGCTCAACCCCCGGTTCACCCAGCGGTTAAAAAGCACTGCGCGGGAACCCTGTGGGCATATGGACACCTAACCCTGCAACGTACTTAAAGGAGTAAGACCAGTGAGCCGCACCGAAACCGACAGCATTGGCCCGATCGAAGTCCCCGAAGATGCCTACTGGGGCGCGCAGACCCAACGCTCACTGATCAATTTTGCGATTGGCGACCAGCGAATGCCGCTGCCCGTCCTGCACGCGCTGACACTGATCAAGAAAGCCGCCGCACGGGTCAACGACCGAAATGGCGATCTGCCTGCCGATATCGCCCGCCTGATCGAGCAGGCCGCCGACGAAGTGCTCGACGGTCAGCATGACGCGCAATTTCCGCTGGTGGTCTGGCAGACCGGCAGTGGCACGCAGAGCAACATGAACGTCAACGAGGTGATCGCTGGCCGCGCCAACGAACTGACTGGCCAGGGTCGTGGCGGCAAGTCGCCAGTCCACCCCAACGACCATGTCAATCGCTCGCAAAGCTCCAATGACTGCTTCCCGACGGCCATGCACATCGCCACAGCCCAGGCGGTCAAGGAGCAACTGCTGCCCGCCATCGCCGAATTGTCCAGCGGCCTGGCCGAACAGGCGGCGCGGCACATGAAGCTGGTCAAGACCGGGCGCACGCACATGATGGATGCGACGCCGATCACCTTCGGCCAGGAGCTGTCGGGATTTGTCGCGCAACTCGATTACGCGGAAAAAGCCATTCGCGCCGCTCTGCCCGCCGTCTACGAGCTGGCTCAGGGCGGTACAGCAGTCGGCACCGGGCTCAATGCACCCAAAGGGTTTGCCGAGGCCATTGCCGCAGAACTGGCCGCTCTCTCAGGCCTGCCATTCGTCACCGCCCCCAACAAGTTCGCCGCGCTGGCCGGTCATGAGCCACTTGCTGCGCTGTCCGGCGCATTGAAGACGCTGGCCGGTACGCTGATGAAAATCGCCAACGACCTGCGCCTGCTGGGCTCAGGCCCACGTGCCGGGCTGGCAGAAGTCAGACTGCCTGCCAATGAGCCAGGCAGTTCGATCATGCCCGGCAAGGTCAATCCGACCCAGTGCGAGGCCTTGTCGATGCTGGCCTGCCAGGTCATGGGCAACGACGTGACCATCGGTTTTGCCGCCAGTCAGGGGCACCTGCAACTGAACGTTTACAAGCCGGTGATCATTCATAACGTTCTGCAGTCGATTCGCCTGCTGGCCGATGGCTGCAGCAATTTCAACGAGCACTGCATCGCGGGCATGGAGCCGGATGGCGAAAAAATGGCCGAGCACCTGGAGCGCGGCCTGATGCTGGTCACAGCCCTCAATCCGCATATCGGCTATGACAAGTCGGCGCAGATTGCCAAGAAAGCCTACACCGAAGGCCTGACCTTGCGCGAGGCGGCATTGGCGCTGGGTTACCTGACCGATGAAGAGTTCGACGCCTGGGTGCGGCCGGACAAAATGCTCGAGGCAGGCAGTAATGGCTGATGCCAGAAGCGGCGCAACGCCACTGGAAGGTAATGGCAAACGAATCCTGATGGTCTACGGCACGCCGAAGGCCATCAGTTTCTGTCACGCCCTGGGTGACGCCTATGCGCAGACCGCGCGTGGCGAAGGGCACGTGGTGCGGGTCATTAAGCTGGGCGAACTGGACTTCGATCCGATTCTGCACAACGGCTACGATCAGACTCAGACCCTTGAGCCCGACCTGCTCGAAGCCCAGCGTCAGATCCACTGGGCCGAGCATCTGGTCTTCGTCTATCCGGTTTGGTGGGGCGGCTTGCCTGCCTTGCTGACTGGCTTTTTCGACCGGGTACTGACACCCGGGTTTGCGTTCAAGGTGCATGGCCGCAAGCACTCATCCAATGAACTGCTTCGCGGCCGGACGGCGGAACTGCTGGTCGCCATGGACACGCCGCCGCGCTACTTTAAATGGATTTACGGCGCGCCGGCGCACCGCCAGATGGTGCGGACCATACTCGGCTTTTGCGGGATCAAGACCAAACGCCTGACCGAGTTTGCCCCGGTACACAGCGCCAGCGAACAGCAGCGCCAGGAATGGATTATTCAGGCGCAGGGGCTGGGCAGACGCTGATCTGCCCCACCACCCGCACGTCAGGCCTGCGCAAGCCGCGCCTTGCGCGCCCTGAGGCCGGCGACCAGCGAAGGGCCAAGCGCAGTCAGCGCCGACCCGGCCACCACCAGCAGCGCACCGCCGTATCCCAGCATGTTCAACTCTTCAGCCAGCACGTAATCCGGCCACAGCCAGGCGGCAACCGCCACGGCGGTTAGCGTGACCAGGGGCGTCAGCGCCAACGTCGCACTAACCCGCGAAGCCTCCCAGTGCGCCAGCGCTTCGGCGAAGGCACCGTAGGCCACCAGCGTGTTCAGACAGCAGGCCAGCAGCAGCCAGCCTTGCAACGGGCTCAACAGCAACGCCTCGGCAGGGTGCGCCCACGGCGTGAGCAACAACGCGCAAAACAGGTAGATCACCATCATCACCTGCAGCGAATTCCATACCGTCAGGAGCTGCTTCTGACTCAGCCCATAAAACGTCCATATGGTCGAGGCCAGGAGCACCACCAGCACGCCCAGGGTGTAGTCACCCAACGAGGTGAAAAGCTCCACCAGACGCTGATTGAAAAAGAATCCGAAGCCCACCAGCAGTACCATCAGGCCGATACCCTGCCCCAGACTGAAACGCTCCTTGAACAGAAAGATGCTGCTGATCAGCAGAAAAATCGGACCGACCTGAACCAGCAATTGCGTGGTGCCCGGGCTCAGCAGGCGCAAGCCAATGAGGTACAGCACATAGTTGCCGACCAGACCGAACACAGCCAGCCCGACCAGCACCCTGCCCTTGCGCCCCAGCACTTTGAAGCTGGGCAGGCGCTTGACCGACGCCAGCCAGATGAACAACAGCGCACCGGACACAGCCAGGCGGAACCAGGTCACTGTCACAGGATCCATCACCTGCAGCACCTGCTTGAGCTTGATCGGCAAAATGCCCCACAGCAGCGCGGTCAACAGTGACAGACAAAGGCCATAAACCCAGCGACCAGACGAGATATGCATTGCAACTTCCGCAAGAGGGTTAAAACAGAACGTTCATTCTAGGCGCTGATCGGCAAAGCAACAGTTACAGCTGGGTGCAGTTAACGGCGCGAATTGTGTTCCTTATCCCTGGCCGCGGTGATTGCGCTGGTAGGTCTCACTGCCCATGGCCTGAATCTGACCTTCGATCAACGCATCGAACGGCTTCAGCAACGCCTCGAACGAGGTGGGTGCTTCCAGCGTCTGCAAGGTATGCACGATGGCCTCGAGCGTCGACAAGGCCTCCGGGCCCGGCGCCTTGCGCAAGCGATAACGCGAAACAGGCACGTCGCCCGGCGTCACCCTTGGCAGCTCGGCGAGCAAGGGGTTGAGGTGCAGCAGCTTGCGCGCCTTGCGCCACGTGCCATCCGGCACGACCAGCAGCATGGGCAGTGAATCCTGCGCATAAGGCGTCAGCGTCTGCGCAGCCTCACCCGGAAACAGCAATCGAGGCTGATAGCCGGGCGGATTCAGAATCTGCTGCAAATCGTCGAACACTTCACCCACCAACAACTGCGCATTGACCAGACCGAGCGCGGCCAGTCGGGCGGTGTTCAAGGCATGGCTGACTTCATCGGGATGCTGCAGGATCAACACTCGCGTGCGACTGTCCAGCTGTGGAATCAGGGCGCACAGACAATGCGTGGCAGGACGCAGACAACGTTCACAACGGGCGCGGGACATCGATGGGTACTCGTTCAATCTCACAAGGTTAAAGAGGCTGCACTGCGCGATGAATCAGCGTTGCCGCAAACCGCCTGTCGAACAGCCAGGCATTTTAAACAAATCAGCCTCCCAACGGCGGAGCAATCCGCAGCCGCAACGGCGATTTGAGCTAGCCTCATGGGTCTGGGCTGGAGAAATGAAGTACGCCTGCTGTATCTGACAAGATCCACATCAGGGGCTTTCATGAATCGCGAAGAAATCAGGCAAAAGGTATTCGACGCCCTGGGTATCATTCTAGTGGACAAGAGCGCCATTCAGGATGACGCAACGCTCGCCGATCTGGCCCTTGATGACGAGGATATCGAGCGCTTTTTCAGCGCGCTGGAGGAAGCCTTCGACTTCACCCTCCCTGAAGCCATCAGAAGACAGGCAACCGCCAGACCAGATCAGTTTGCGCTGGACAGCATCGTCAAGCTGATTTTGCATGAGCTGAAAAAGGAACCGGGAAAGTCAGAGGAAAAGCACGGGCATCAGCATTGAAAGCTGGCCCTTGTATCGGGACGCCCTGTGCGCCCCGACGAAACTCAACATGCGCACTACCCTGTGGCCAGGGTCAGGCGAGAGGCTTACCGGCGTTGGCGGCGACGATCATCGTCGGCACGAACCGGAATGGGTTGCAGTTTTGGGCGTTCTATCAGACCCAATGCAACGCCTACATCGTGGAGCCATTCTTGCAGTTTGCTATTCATAGAGCCCCCTTGAGGGAAATACTCGGCAGTCGATCCGTACTCATCACTCACTAGAGATCATAGAAGCAAATGAACTGTTAGCCGAGTGCAACGAGAAACAATTTTCCCGATGGAGCCAATGTGACATTTGTGCAGGATCGCTTCTAGTCTTTGCGACGGACGGCCTGTTACTGAACATTACGCCGGCAAGTCGACCGGCTCAGTCAGGCGGACTGATCAGGCCATCGCCGTCGGTCATCGCCCGCTCCAGTAAATCGGCGGGCAGACTCTTGCTGGCGCGCGCCCCCAGCAGTTTGAGCTGCTCGCTGCGGCTGATCAGGTTGCCACGCCCTTCTGTCAGCTTGTTGCGCGCAGCCGAGTAAGCCTTGTCCAGTTGTTGCAGGCGGTTGCCCACCTCATCCAGATCCTGGATGAACAATACGAACTTGTCGTACAGCCAGCCTGCGCGTTCGGCGATCTCACGGGCGTTCTGGCTCTGACGCTCCTGCTTCCAGAGGCTGTCAATCACCCGCAAGGTGGCCAGCAGGGTCGTGGGGCTGACAATCACGATGTTGCGGTCGAAGGCTTCCTGGAAGAGGTTCGGCTCGGCCTGCAGGGCGGCAGAAAAAGCGGCCTCGATAGGCACGAAGAGCAGAACGAAATCTAGGCTATGAAGCCCTTCGAGACGCTTATAATCCTTGCCCGACAAGCCTTTGACATGGTTACGCAACGACAGTACGTGCTGCTTCAGCGCAGCCTGACCAATGACCTCGTCATCGGCAGACACATATTGCTGGTAGGCCGTCAGGCTGACCTTGGCGTCGACCACCACCTGCTTGTCGCCCGGCAACATGATCAACACGTCAGGCTGAAAGCGTTCGCCGTCCGGCCCCTTGAGGCTGATTTGCGTCTGGTACTCACGGCCCTTTTCAAGCCCGGCATGCTCCAGCACGCGCTCCAGGATCAGCTCGCCCCAGTTGCCCTGGGTCTTCTGCCCCTTCAAGGCGCGTGTCAGGTTGGTCGCCTCATCACTCAAACGCTGATTCAACTGCTGCAGACGTTCCAGCTCCTTGGCCAGGGAAAAGCGTTCGCGCGCTTCGCTCTGGTAACTCTCCTCGACACGCTTTTCGAACGACTGGATACGCTCCTTGAGCGGCGTGAGCAATTGGCCCAACTGCTGCTGGCTGGTCTCGGCGAAGCGCTGCTCGCGCTCATCGAAAATCTTGCCCGCCAGCTCGGCGAACTGCGCGCGCAGCTCATCCCGGGACCCCTGCAGATCGTTCAGGCGCTGCTGATGGCCATCCTGCTGCTCACGCAGCTCAGCGTTAAGCGCTGCACACTGCGCATCAAGGCGACGCAACTCTGCCTCTCTGGCGGCACGTTCATGATTCCAGTCCTGTGCCGTTTCGCGCGCGTTATCGCTTTCCTGGCGCAACAACTCGACCTCGCGGCGCAAAGCCGCCAGATCAGCCTGCTTGGCGGCATTGGCCTGACTGAGGTCGCTGACCTCGTCACGGCACGCATCCAGCTGGGCGTTGAGACCTTCCTGCGCCATTTGCGCCATGCTCAAACGCTCATCGAGCAACGCGCTCTCGGCCTGACGAGCGGCCAGACGGCGCTGCAGATGCCAAAGCAGGCCCAGCAAGGGCAACGCTGCTGCGCCAAGCCCCAGTAACAGGCTGTTCAGGTCCAGTGCCATTAAAGACTCCATGCGGGCTGAATAATAAAGGCCAGCGGCAGATTGAGTAGAGCGTGATAGTGCAGCAGAAACATCATCTCGGGTGAGACGGGATCAACAGGCGGGGTCAAATCGGGGGAACGGATTGTACGCGCTTTCAGCACGGCACACAGCCCCTATTAGGGGGACATTTGCGCGGGACAATCCACAGAAGCTGTGGATAACTCAGTGGACAACCGCCCTTTAACTTCCGCAAACGCAAGCAGCATGGGGCCTGCGCTCAAACTGACGATTTTTTCACCAGCTAAAAAAAACGATGTTTTTCATTGACTTAATAATTCACCATCATAAATCAAACCCTTAGCTTCGCTTGTGACAGTGATGTCGCAGCTTGTGGCGCTAATGTGCACAACTCCTCATCAAGGCTGTTCTTGGTCATTTCATGCATCATTTATTGCGCGCCCGAACGCATCGCATTCTCAATGAATACAAGGCTTTCAGCAGGTTTTCGGCTTCTGGTTCGACATCGATGACGAGGCATTTTGCGCATTATTCAGGGCAATGAAAGCAACACAGGCGACAAATTGCACATAGTGCGGTCCAAGCACTGCCAAAAATGCTCCCCATCCTAATGAACCAAAGATTCAGTGAAGGAATCCATGAAGGAGATCGCCAAGTTCTTCCTGCTGTTGTTGGCTGTTTGCTTCGTCGCCCTGGCATTCGGTATCGTGCTGCCACCCCCGGACGGCGGCGTGTTCGCCTACAGCGTGCTGCTGTCAGCGATCGCCCTGATGCTGATCATCTGCGGTGACCTGAGCAGCGGGCGCATCAACGCGACAGGCGACATCATGCGCGCCATCGAAAGCCGCAGGTCGCTGCGGCTTACTGTCACCGCCTACGTGCTGGGCTGCTCGATGGTTGCGTCAATCACCGTACTGATCTATAGATTGGCCGGGCACTGGTGAAGTTTTATACACTGCCACTTGCAATGTCCAGATGAGGCGGGTAATATCGCCGCCGTTAGTACCAAGCTGAAAATCAATTCCGGTCGACAAGTCCCCCGACAGACACTCCTCCATGCGACGAGAATGTTGGCAACAAGGGATCGACCACCTCGATGGTTTCCAGACATGAACCTTTCGCGCTGATGCACCATTTGGGGTGACAGTGCAGTCATGGCCCTCATGGTCTGCTTCAACCAGCCTGCAATTGATCAGGATCTTCACCCGGAGCGTAGAACCTTTGCTCCTGTTGTGTTGCCTGCCCTCCTAAGTACCTACCGGTCAGCAAGAGCGCCATACGATAAAGCGCGCTTCAACTGCCTGTCTTTGTTCCAGTCAGGTTCTCCGCCCAGCCAGGCTTTTGTATCAAATGTCGGCCCGCGTTTACTGGAATCTTTATTTTTGCACGGTATTGTTCCGTGTTGCTTCAGGAAACACCTTGAATATGAATACTCAGACTCAACATGCAATTCACACATTGACCAACGCTTTTGCCCCGATGAACTGCCTGATCATGGCCGCTCGCAAAGGCTGCTTCAGCTTCACCATCGTCAATGAACACGGCATCGCCCGCCACAGCGAACGCCTGTACCCCGATCAGTACGCCAGCGCCGAGCCGCTGCAGGCCGTGATCGAGCGTACCCGTCAGGCCCTCATCGCCTGACGAAAACGCTGCACCGCAAGCCGAAAGCCCCGCACTGCAAAGGCGGGGCTTTTTTATGCGCGCTTTGTATCGTCTGCATCACACAATGCCTGCAGCACTGGAACTTGCTCTAAATTGCAATTCCTACTCCCTTGATGGGATTGTCCTACAAGAATAGCTCTAAATCGGGCTCCTCAGCCTATAGCGCGCCGTCGAAAATGTTGGTAATTTTCGACCGGTGAACAACAAGGAGTTCTAATAATGAAAATAATGACAAAAGCACTGAACCGGACAACGCTTGGACTCGCACTGGGTCTGGCCTCTTCTCAACTGCTCGCTGCCGGCTTTGCCCTCAACGAACAAAGCATCAGCGGCATGGGCACCGGCTTTGCAGGTCGCTCCTCGTCAGCCGATGACGCAAGCACCGTATTCGGCAACCCTGCCGGTATGTCCCGCATCAAACGCGAACAAATCAGCGTGGGTGCAGCTGCAGTGATCGCCAAGACCGATATCGACAATGGCCGTGGCACATTTGGCGGCAGCAACGACGGCGACATGGTTCCGGTGGTCGGCGTACCCATGGGCTATTACGTCAAACCAATCGATGATCACTGGGCATTTGGTCTGGGCGTGTACGTACCGTTCGGCCTGGTCACCGATTACGAAAAAGGCTTCGCTGGCCGCTACTGGGGTGACAAGAGTCACGTCCAGGTCGTGACCTTCCAGCCGACTGTCAGCTATGCATTCAATGACAAGGTGTCCATCGGTTTCGGCCCGACGATCAACCGTATCGACGGCGAGCTGACGTCCGCTACATTGAATGGAAGAAGCCCGGGCCTCAACGACGGCAAGGTAAAGATCGAAGGCGATGACACCGCAATCGGCTTCAATGCCGGTATTTTGGTGCAGGCTACCGACACCACTCGCCTGGGCCTGACTTACCACTCCAAGGTCGATTACAAGCTCAAGGGCAAGACCAAGATCGAAGGTTCGGGCTTTGCCGGGTTCTCCGGCCAGAAGTATGACGCTTCGCTGGATATCTCCACGCCTGAGTCCGTGGACTTCTCCATCACCCAGCAGATCGACGAGAACTGGACGGTCTATGCCGGCAGTACCTGGACTCGCTGGAGCCGCCTGCAAGACATCACCGTCAACAACGATGGCGTCCCTGCCCTGCTGGGCGGTTCTGCCGGCCCAATCGGCACCATCAGCGAAGAACAGAACTGGCACGACACCTGGGCGCACGCCATCGGTGCTTCGTACAAGGTCAATAAAGAGTGGACGCTGCGCACCGGCTTCTCCGTTGATCAGTCGCCGACCAACAACGTCAACCGCTCCCCACGCATCCCGACGGGCGATCGCAAGATCATCAGCTTCGGTGCCGGCTGGAGCCCGACCGACGACCTGACCATCGACGTGGCGTACTCGTACCTGCGTGAAGACGAAACCAAGATCCGCGACAGCAGCCCGTCCAAAGGTTCGTACAGCGCCGACTACCGCAACACCGCTCACGGCCTGGGCACTTCGGTTACCTATCGCTTCTGATAAGCAACTGCCAGGCTGAAAAAAAGCCCGCAACCAGTGATGGTTGCGGGCTTTTTAGTGCATGCCTGGTGCGCTCAGACCTGAATTGATTGACTAGCGCACAGATACTCCGCGTCATTGACTGACTATCGTGCCGACGCTCAGCGTCGGCATGCAGTTCTGGACGCTCTGCGTCCTCTATGTGGCGCTATGCGTCACACAAGGGCCTGCGATGTCAGGCAGACTCAAACAAGGCTCAAGCCGCCCTTTTTCACCCCCCTAAGGCTTAGACGCAATCGCCTTCTCAATGGCTGCGATCAGCTCAGGATCATCCGGCTTGGTCATGCTGGAGAAGTTGGCGATGACCTTGCCCTGGCGATCGACCACGTACTTGTAAAAGTTCCAGCGCGGCGCACTGCTTTGCTCGGCCAGCACCTTGAACAAATGGGTCGCATCATCACCGCGCACGGCCTGCGGCTCGGTCATGGTGAAGGTCACGCCATAATTGACGTAGCAGACCTTGGCGGTCTCCTCACCATCCTTGGCTTCCTGTTTGAAGTCATTGGACGGCACGCCCAATACTTCGAGCCCCTGCCCCTTGTAGCGCTGACTCAGCGCTTCAAGGCCTTTGAACTGCGGAGCGAAGCCGCAGAAACTGGCAGTATTGACCACCACCAGCGGCTTGCCGGCAAAGCGCTTGCACAGGTCGATGTTTTCCTTGGCGCGCAGCTTGGGCAACTCGCCTTGCAGCAACGGCGGGCAGTCGGCGGCCATTGCAGCACCGCTCATGGCCAGCAGCAAAAGAGGGATCGAAAAAAAGCGAATGTTCATCATGGCGGCCCTGAATATTGTTTTGGTCTGCCGACACGCTACCCCATGCAGGAGCGTCTGCCTAGCAAGCGCCCATTCCCAGTTGCAATGCGCCCAGCCCGACATGCTGCCAGGCCCACCAGAGCAATCCCAGCACCACGGCGCCCACCAGCAGCGCCGCCAGCAGAGGCCAGCGCCGACTCATGCCAGACTGCCCTGCGCCTGCAACCGTGCCACCGGGCGCTCGCGCACCGGCCAGTTGAGCGCCGCGGCGAGCAGACTCAGGAGTATCGAGACTTGCCAGATCAGGTCGTAGCTACCGGTGCGGTCATACACCAGCCCGCCCAGCCAGCCACCGAGGAAGGCGCCCAGCTGGTGAAACAGGAAGACAATGCCGCCCAGCATCGACAGGTTGCGCACACCGAACAGTGTCGCGACCGTACCGTTGGTCAGCGGCACGGTCGACAACCACAGCAAGCCCATCGCCACGCCGAACAGATACGCTGTGGTCTGGCTCAAGGGTATCCAGAGAAACAGCACGATCACCACCGCACGCAACAGGTAAAGCACGGTCAGCAGTCGGGGCTTGGACATGCGCCCGCCCAGCCAGCCTGCTGTGTAGGTGCCAAAGATATTGAACAGGCCGATCAGGGCCAGCACTGTAGTGCCGACCTTGGCGGGCAAGTGCTGATCCACCAGATAGGCCGGTAAGTGCACGCCAATGAATACCACTTGAAAGCCGCAGACAAAGAACCCCAGCGCCAGCAGCCAGAACCCCGAGTGTGAGCACGCCTCACGCAGCGCCTCGCCGAGGGTCAGTTCGACGCCAGTGGATACGCTAGGCGTGTCCTTAAGCATGCCCACCAGAGGCAGGATCAACGCCACCATCACGCCCAGCACCAGCAAGGCGCCGGACCAGCCCAGCCAACTGATCAAACCCAATGTACCGGGCAGCATGGCGAACTGCCCGAATGAGCCGGCTGCGCTGGCGATCCCCATGCCCATACTGCGTTTTTCCGCAGGCAGCGCACGCCCCACGACACCCAGGATGACCGAAAACGATGTACCGGACAGACCGATACCGATCAACAGACCGGCGCTCAATGAAAGGCTGAGGGAAGAATCGGCGGTACTCATGCACAACAGACCTGCGGCATACAGAACACCGCCGACGAAGACGACTTTCGCCGCACCGAATCGATCGGCCAGCGCCCCGGCGAAGGGCTGTGCCAGGCCCCACATCAGATTCTGCAGCGCAATGGCAAAGGCAAAGACTTCACGTCCCCAGCCAAACTCGGCGCTCATGGGTGCCAGAAACAGACCGAAGCCGTGCCGCGTGCCCAACGAAAGCGCAAGAATCAGCGCACTCCCCAGCAGAACCCAGCCACTGGTACGCCAGATCGATGTCATGGTTAAGCTCCCTGCGCTTTGTGTTACATGGTTTTACCCGCGATTCGCGAAGCTACGCGCTGCCGGTAAAAGCTGTCAACAAAGCGATGCGCAGGGTCTCAAAGCAGCGCCAGCGTCAGCAGCACCGCCAACTCCAGCAGCTCAAGCAATGCCCCGGCTGTATCACCGGTGCATCCGCCCAGACGTCGCATCATCAGCTGCCGCAACCAGAAGAAGCAGGCGGCGCAGACCAGCAATACCATTACCCCTGACCAGCCGGCGAGCAGCACGCACGCAATGGCAGTGGCGAGCAAAACCTTGCGTCCAGGGCCACGCGGCAGATGATCGGCCAGCGCCTGCCCCAACCCTCCGGAACGCACATACGGCGTCCCCAAAAACAGCCCAAGCATGGCAGCGCGCCCGATCACCGGTGCCAACAGCAGCCAGACACTGGCATGACTCTCGATCAGCGCCAGAATCGCGGCAAACTTGAGCAGCAGTACCAAGACCAGCGTGACCACGGCGATAGGCCCGCTGCGTGGATCTTTCATGATCTTCAAGGTGCGTTCACGGTCACCGAAGCCGCCCAGCCAGGCGTCAGCACTGTCGGCCAGACCATCCAGATGCAGGCCGCCGCTGAGCAATACCCAGGCAGTGAGTACCAGCGCGGCGTGCAGCATCAGCGGCGCACCACTGAGCAGCGTGTCGAAACCCAGCAGCAGGGTGCCGAACACCGCCCCCACCAACGGGTAGAACAGCAAAGAACGCCCCAGCTCTTCGGGACGCGGCATACCGGGCAGCCTGATCGGCAGGCTGCCGAGAAATTGCAGAGCGATCCAGAACGGCAGCATCTCAGATCTCCGTGAGTACGCGATCAGCAGCGACCTGAATCGACAACAGCGCGCCATGCCCGACCACCACCTGCAACAGTTGCTCACGCGGCAAACCACGCGCCTGCGCCACCAGCAGGCGCATGACACCACCATGACTGACCAGCAACACGCGCTCACCGGCATAAGCCTGATGCAGACGCTCAACGGCACTCAATACGCGATTCGAGAAATCCAGCACCGGCTCGCCGTTGGGAGGTGTGAAGGCGTAGGGATCCGCCCAGAACAGCCCCAGGCCCTCGGCATCGGTCTCCATGAGTTGCGCAGGGCTGTGCCCTTCCCAGTCACCGAAATGCAGCTCCTGCAAACCCGGCTCCAGGTGCAGAGGCAACGACAAGCGCTGCGCCAGCTCTTCGGAGAAACGGGCGCAACGTTGCAGCGGCGAGCTGACAATCCGCGTCCAGGGGCCGCCACCCGCCACTGCCGCACGCATCTGCTGCCAGCCAGACTCGGTCAGAGCGTCGTCGATGCTGCCGCGCAGGCCGCCGCCCAGTTCGGTTTCGCCGTGACGCAACAAGTCCAGGTGCAAGGTCATGCGGGACGATCCGCCACAGCCGCCTCGGCAAACGTCGCCATGCCGTTGTGCAGCTCGCACGCCAGGCGCACCAGCGGCACTGCCAGTGCGGCACCGCTACCCTCGCCCAGACGCAAACCGAGGTCCAGCAACGGTTCGGCCTGCAGCGTTTCGAGCAGATGCCGATGGCCCGGTTCGGCGCCCCGATGACCGAACAGCAGCCAGTTGCGGCAGGAAGGGTTCAAGCGCACTGCCACCAGCGCGGCCACGCTGCAAATGAAACCGTCGACCAGTACCGCAATACCTTCCTGCGCGCAGGCCAGGTACGCACCGGTCAGCGCGGCGATTTCGAAGCCGCCCAGGCAGAACAGGCTGTTCAACGGGTCACCCGCCTGCTCGGCGTGCAATGCCAGCGCGCGCTCGATGACGCGGGTCTTGTGCTGAATACCCTCGGCGTTCAGCCCGGTACCCGGTCCGACCAGCAATGGCGCGGCGCACTCCAACAGTGAGCAGGCGACTGCGCTGGCGGCTGTGGTGTTACCGATGCCCATCTCGCCACCGATGAACAGTTCGGTGCCGACAGCCTTGGCGCGCAATACGCTGTCACGCCCGGCCTGCAGGGCGGCGAGTCCCTGCTCGACACTCATGGCCGGCCCGTGGGCAAAATTGGCGGTGCCCGCGCCAATGCGCAGATGGCGCACCCCGGGCAGATCCATTGGCGACACGGTGCCCAGATCGACCACGTCCAGTTGCGCGGAGAGCTGACGCGCCAGCACGCTGATCGCGGCGCCGCCGTTGACGAAGTTGTGCAGCATCTGCCCGGTGACTTCCTGCGGGTACGCCGACACACCTTCAGCGACGACACCATGATCAGCGGCAAAAATCGCGATCCACAGTTGATCGACGGCCGGACGCTCACGTCCCTGCAGACCGGCCAGCTGTACCGCCAGGCGCTCCAGTTGTGCCAGTGAACCGGCGGGTTTGGTCAGTTGCTGCTGACGGGCCAGTGCCGCCTCGCGCATTGGCACATCAATGGCCTGTGCAGGCTTGAGCCACCAGGAATTACTCATAGCGCGGTTCCTTTCAACGTCAGGGGCAAGCCGGCAACGGTCAACACGACACGCTGGCAACGCTCGGCCAGCGCCTGATGCAACAGGCCGGCTTCATCGACATAGCGACGGGTCAGTTCGCCAAGCGGCACGACGCCGAGCCCGGTTTCGTTGCTGACAAAAATGATTTCACCCGGCAGCCCGGCAAGGCTGTCGAGCAGGGATTCACGTTCTTGAAGCAGGCGCTCGGGGTTGTCGAGCATCAGTAGATTGGTCAACCAGAGGGTCAGGCAATCGACCAGCAGGCAGCAATCGGGCGCCGCGTTTTCGCGCAGTACCCGCGCCAGTTCGATCGGCTCTTCGACCAACCCCCAGTGCTCGGGACGGCGTGCGCGATGACTGGCAACACGCTGATTCATTTCGCCGTCCAGAGGCTGACTGGTGGCGATGTACGTCACCCTCAGCGCGCTGTCGGCAGCCAGTTTTTCCGCCAGACGACTCTTGCCGGAGCGCGCGCCGCCGAGGATCAATTGCAGCATTCAGTTCGCCTCCAGGCCACACAGTTCGCGAAGCAATGGGCCGTCCAGGTGCTTTTCCACCAGGTCCGCCAGACGTTCGATGTCGCGCTCGCGCAAGGCGTGATAATCGACGGACTGCACGTTCGCCAACCCCGCCCAGCGCAGCAACGCGCTACAGGCAGCAGGTGATTCGAACAGGCCGTGCAGGTAAGTCCCCAGCACCTGGCCGTCGGTACTCTGCGCACCATCGCAACGCCCGTCGTCCAGTTGCACGGCAGCCTGCTCCAGCGCCGGCCCTGTCGTTACCCCGGCATGAATTTCGTAACCGCTGACCTCGGCGTCTTCCAGGGTCAGACGACCGCGCACATTGCGCAGTTGCTTTTCCGCTTCCAGCACCGTGCTCATTGCCAACAGGCCAAACCCTGGGCTGGACCCGGCTGCGCCTTCCAGCCCGAGTGGATCGTGTACCTGCTCACCGAGCATTTGCAGGCCACCGCAAATCCCCATCAGCTTGCCGCCATAACGCAAATGCCGCTCGATGGCGGTGGCCCAGCCATTGGTGCGCAGGTAGTTGAGATCGCTGCGCACACTCTTGGAACCGGGCAGAATGATCAGGTCCGCAGGAGGAATCGCCTGGCCGGGACCGATGAATTGCAGATTGACCTGAGGGTGCAGGCGCAACGGGTCGAAATCGGTGTGATTACTGATGCGAGGCAGCACCGGGACCACCACGTTCAGCACATGCTCGACCTTGTCGGTCTGACGCTGGTCCAGGCCGTCTTCGGCCTCCAGGTGCAGATCCATCACGTAGGGCAGCACGCCAACCACCGGCTTGCCGGTGCGCGCTTCCAGCCAGTCCAGGCCCGGCTGCAACAAGGCGATGTCGCCGCGAAAACGGTTGATGATGAAACCCTTGACCCGCGCCTGCTCGCTGGGCGACAGCAACTCGAGCGTGCCGACCAGATGGGCAAACACCCCGCCACGATTGATGTCGGCAATCAGCAGCACCGGGCAGTCGACCGCCTCGGCAAAGCCCATGTTGGCGATATCGTTGGCGCGCAGGTTGATCTCGGCCGGAGAACCCGCACCCTCGACCACAATCACCGGATAGCTCTCACCCAGGCGCCGATGCGATTCCAGCACTGCCTGCATGGCGATCTCTTTGTAGCCGTGATACGCCACCGCGTTCATGGTGGTCACGGCGCGGCCGTGAATGATCACCTGCGCGCCGGTGTCACTGTTGGGCTTGAGCAGCACCGGGTTCATGTCGGTGTGCGGTTCGAGGTAGCACGCCTGGGCCTGCACGGCCTGTGCGCGACCGATCTCGCCGCCGTCTGCCGTCACCGCGCTATTGAGCGCCATGTTCTGCGGCTTGAACGGCACAACCTTGACGCCCTGACGAGTCAGCCAGCGGCACAGGGCCGTCACCAGGGTGCTCTTGCCGGCATCGGAAGTGGTGCCTTGTACCATCAGCGTGCTCATGGGTATTCCTTGCGGTATTCAATCAGAACATCGTGCAGCCGCAGCCAGTCGGCCTCGTCGCAGGGCAGACCGAAACGCAGACTGGACGACTCGGAGCTGTCACCCTTGAACAGACGCAGCAGCACGCCACGCTGCGCACAAAACTCATAGAGCGTCTGCGCTTCAGGGGTCACCAGCCATTGGAACAGCGCGCAGCCGCCTTGCGGGCTCAGACGGTAGCGGTCGAGCAACGCCACCAGCCGCTCGCGGGCCTGCTCACAGCGCTCACGCTGGCGCGTCTGCCCCTGCTGATCGCTAAGGCACACCTGACCGATGATCCGGGTTGGCCCACTGACCGACCAAGGCCCGATTTCCTGCGCCAGCATCCTCAACAGCACCGGCTCGGCCATGACAAAACCAAGCCGGACGCCGGCCAGGCCGAAAAACTTGCCAAACGAACGCAGGACAATCAGTCCGCTGCGCCACGTCTCGGCCGCCAGGCTCATGCCCGGCGTGTTATCCATGAACGCTTCATCGACGACCAGCCAGCCACCGCGCTCGGCCAGTCGCGCATGCCACTCCAGCAGGCGCTCGGCGCTCAGGTGCAGGCCGGTCGGGTTGTTGGGGTTGACCACCACCAGCACGTCCAGGCTGTCGAGGAAGTAGTCGACCTCCTGCTCACCCACCTCACGGACCACGAAGCCGTTCTTGCGCCAGGCATGCGCGTGCTCTGCGTAGCAGGGCGACAGTACGCCAACCCTCCCTCCGCTGCGCACCCGTGGCAGCGCCTGAATCGCAGCCTGCGAACCGGACACCGGCAATAACCGGGACACGCCGTAATAAGTGCAGGCCGCCGCTTCCAGACCATCGTCAGTCTCGGGCAACCGCGCCCAGGCACGCGTCGGAATCTCCGGGATGAGCCACGACCAGGGCGCGATCCCGGTGGACAGGTCCAGCCAGTCGGCCAGAGGGATACCGTAATGCTGCGCCGCCGCGCGCAACCGCCCGCCGTGCTCAAGCATAAAATTCAGCTGCCACGCAGATGACCAGCAGCCATAACCAGACGCCGCGCTGCACCAGTTGCCAGCCGCGATCGATCGAGTCCGCATCGGCAGGCGTACCCTCACCCAGTTGCGGACGCTGATGCAGCTCGCCGTGGTAGATCGCCGCGCCGCCCAGTTCGACGCCCAGCGCGCCTGCGCCAGCGGCCATTACCGGGCCGGCATTCGGACTGTCCCATGCCGGAGCCTGCGTACGCCAGCAACGCAGCGCCAGTCGGGTCTTGCCCAGCAAGGCGTAGGTCAATGCCACAAGACGTGCGGGAATATAGTTGAGCAGATCATCGATCTTCGCCGCAGCCCAGCCAAAACGCTCAAAGCGCTCATTGCGGTAACCCCACATGGCGTCCAGCGTATTGCTCAGCCGGTACAGCACCACGCCGGGCGCGCCAGCCACCACGAACCAGAACAGCGCCGCGAACACCGCATCGCTGCCGTTCTCCAGCACCGACTCGGTGGCTGCGCGGGCGACTTCGGTAGCGTCCAGCTCAGTGGTCTGGCGACTGACCAGATAACCGACTCGCTGACGTGCTTCGACCAGATCATCACTGCGCAGCGCTTGCGCCACCGGCTGAACGTGCTCACCCAGGCTGCGCATGCCCAGCGCGCAATACAGCGCCAGAATATCGAACAGCCAGCCCACGCCAGGCAACCAGCTCAGCAGCGTGGCCAGCAGCGTCAGCGGTACAACGGTGATGACCCAGGCAGTAACGCCATGACTGCGCCAGCCACGGCCGCCACTGTTGAAGCGCTGCTCGACCCGACTGGCGAAGTTGCCGAACGCCACCAACGGATGCCATCGTTTTGGCTCACCGAGCAGCGCATCCAGCGCGACCCCGGCGACGCTCAACAGCGCCACACTCATTGACTCACTCCCCATTGATTCTCGTACAGCAGCTCATGCAGCGGACGCGCCTGCGCCCAGCCTTCCATCACCAGCATTGGCGCAGGATAAAATTCCTTGACCGGGCCCAGACAAATGATCGCCAGCGGCTTGGCGCCGTCAGGCATGCCCAGCAGTTCGGCCAGCGCCTCGGGGTCGAACAGCGACACCCAGCCCATGCCCAAGCCTTCTGCACGCGAGGCCAGCCACAGGTTCTGGATCGCGCAGGACAGCGAGGCCATGTCCATTTCCGGCAAGGTGCGACGGCCGAAAATGTGCTGCTCTCGCCCTTCCATCAGCGCGGCGACCAGCACTTCTGCACAGTCGTTGATGCCTTCGACCTTGAGCTTCATGAACTCGTCGGTTCGCTCACCCAGCGCCTCGGCGGTACGGATACGCTCTTCCTCTACCTGCGCCTGCATCCTGCCGCGCAATAACGGGTCGCTGATGCGGATGAAGCGCCACGGCTGCATCAGCCCGACGCTGGGAGCCTGGTGCGCGGCCTCCAGCACGCGTGCCAGCAGTTCGGGCGCGACCGTGCCGCCGATGAAGTGGCGCATGTCGCGACGTTCGGCGATGGCGCGGTACACCGCAGCCCGCTCTTCGGGGCTGAACGCTTGCTCGGTCATGGTTTGAACAGCGCCGCTATCGCCCGAGGGCAGGACGGAAAATAGAAATGCACGTAGGACGCGGTCAGGCGACCCAGGCGATAAACCGCTTCTGCGCCGCGTCCGCCATTGGGGCTGACGCCACGCGCGATCGGCTGCAGCTCGGTGCTGGTCAGCGAATGATGATAAGTGTGACCGTGCAGCGTGCCCTCGGGTAACTCGACGGCTTGCAAGGCCAGCGCAGCCAGACGCTTCTGCATGACGGCTTCACCGGACAGCAAACCGACCAGTTCGGCACGCACGCCCTCGACATCGGTCAAGGCTTCGAGCAAATAGAGCATGCCGCCGCACTCGGCCAGAATCGGCTTGCCGGCAATATGGTGAGCCCTGATCAAAGCCTGCATCGCGCCATTGGCGGCAAGCGCGACGTGGTGCAGCTCCGGGTAACCACCTGGCAGGTACAGGCTGTCGGCGTCGGGCAACTCGCGATCATGGATCGGCGAGAAGAAACTCAGCTCGGCACCCATGTTCCTCAGCAGGTCCAGACTCGCGCCATACAGAAAGGCAAAGGCCTCGTCGCGCGCGATGGCGATGCGTACGCCGCGCAGCAGCGGCTCGACCTGAACCGGGTCGGGCGCAGTGAAGGTCACGGCCGGCGGCAAGGCCACCTCACAGGTGCTGGCAAGCGCCGCAGCCGCCATGTCCAGACGCACGTCCAGATCGTTGAGCTCACTGGCCTGGACCAGCCCCAGATGGCGGCTGGGCAGTTCGAAGCCGACTTCCCGGGACAGTGCGCCGTACCAGCGCAGGCCTTCGGTCAGGCTGTTCTCCAGCAATTGCGCATGGCGTACCGTGCCGACGCGATTGGCCAGCACGCCGGCGAACGGCAGATCAGGCTGATAGCGCGCCAGGCCCAGCGCCAGTGCGCCAAACGTCTGCGCCATGGCCGTGCCGTCGATCACACCGAGTACCGGCACGCCAAAATGCCGGGCCAGGTCGGCGCTCGACGGCGTGCCATCGAACAGGCCCATGACCCCCTCGATCAGAATCAGGTCCGCCTCATCAGCCGCTTCCCACAACAAGCGACGGCTTTCATCCGCACCGACCATCCACATGTCCAATTGATAGACCGGCGCACCACTGGCCCGCTCGAGAATCATCGGGTCGAGAAAATCCGGGCCGCACTTGAACACCCGGACCTTGCGCCCCTGGTTGCGGTGCAGGCGTGCCAGAGCAGCGGTCACCGTGGTTTTGCCTTGCCCGGAGGCAGGCGCAGCGATCAATACTGCCGGGCAATCACGCGGGGCTCTCATTGCAATGCGCTCAATGATGAAGGGGTCACAGCTCGATACCTTTCTGCGCGCGAATACCGGCCTGGAACGCGTGCTTGACCACGCCGATCTCGGAAACGGTATCGGCCAGGTCGATCAATTCGGCTTTGGCACCGCGGCCAGTCACCAACACATGCTGCATCGGCGGACGTGCCTGCAGGTCGCTCAGCACCTGTTCGAGGTCGAGGTAGCCATGTTTGAGGGCGATGTTCAGTTCGTCGAGCACCACCAGCCCAATGGCCGGATCGCGAAGCATTTCCTGAGACACGGCCCAGGCGGCTTCAGCGGCGGCGATGTCACGCTGGCGATCCTGGGTTTCCCAGGTGAAGCCCTCGCCCATCACGTGATAGCGCACCTGCTCGGGGAAACGGCGGAAAAACATTTCTTCGCCGGTGCTGTTGCGGCCCTTGATGAACTGCACCACACCACACTGCATGTCGTGGCCCATGGCCCGGGCGAGCATGCCGAATGCCGAACTGCTCTTGCCCTTGCCATTGCCGGTCAATACCAGCAGCAGGCCGCACTCGTTGGGCGAGCTGGCAATACGCTGGTCCATGAAGGCTTTCTTGCGCTGCATGCGCGCCAGATGGCGTTCGTCGCGTTCGGGGGATTCGTTCATCTGGGTTCTCCGCTCGGGGCAGGCGACAACAGACGGAAGGACAGCACTGGACAGCACGGCAACGCCCTGCACAGAACATCACCCTCCGTGATGTCATTGAATGATTCAGGCCGGTCTCCGGGCTCATGAGCGGGTCACCCCGGCTGCGCGCCTTCCCATGTCGAAACACAGTGGCGTCAGGCACAGCATTGACTCATTTACCGTTGCGGGGGCAGCGCCGGGATCGGATCTGTCGACCCACACCGGCTTCCCTGTTTCACTCTGCCAATCGAGGATTGCAGAGCACCTGAAACAAACCGCGAAGGGTAGAGGGTTGGACCGGGAGCGTCAATCGACACCGTCGCCGCGGAACGTTATTGAACCTAGCGGGTTGGCGGTGCCTCTATCAGTTACTGGACCACGCCTTTGTTAATGGAGATCGATCATGTTCAAACTCAGACCCCACTACGCAGTGTTGCTGCTGGTCGCCGGTGGCCTCGCTGCCTGCGGCGAGTCGTCGAGCCTGCAAGTCTCGGATGGAACAGGCCCCTCGCCCAAGCTGCCGGAGCCCAACAAGACGCTGATTCCGACCGTCAACATCGCACCCGCCGTAGACTGGGAAAAAGGCGCCAAGCCGGTCGCCGCGCCGGGCACACAAGTGGCTGCGTTCGCCGAGAACCTCGACCACCCGCGCTGGCTGTATGTATTGCCCAACGGTGACGTGCTGGTGGCAGAAACCAATTCGCCCGCCAAACCGGATGACTCCAAAGGCATTCGCGGCTGGGTGATGGAAAAAGTCATGGGCCGCGCCGGTGCCGGTGTGCCCAGCGCCAACCGCATTACCTTGCTGCGCGACGTGGACAAGGACGGTGTGGCAGAGACCCGCACGGTTTTCCTGCAAAACCTCAATTCGCCGTTCGGCATGACCCTGGTGGGCAACAAGCTGTATGTCGCCGACACCGACCGCCTGATCAGCTTCCCGTATGAATCCGGGCAGACCTCGATCAGCGCGCAAGCGACCAAGGTCGTCGACCTGCCGGGCGGTACGCTCAATCACCACTGGACCAAGAACGTCATCGCCAGCAAGGATGGCAGCAAGCTGTACGTGACCGTGGGCTCCAACAGCAACGTGGCCGAGAACGGCATGGACAAGGAAGAAGGTCGTGCGGCGATCTGGGAAGTGGACGCGGCTACCGGTAACCACCGGATCTTCGCTTCCGGCCTGCGCAACCCCAACGGCATGGATTGGGAACCGAAGACCGGCAAACTGTGGACGGCGGTCAACGAGCGCGACGAGATCGGCAGCGATCTGGTGCCTGACTACGTGACCTCGGTGCAGGACGGCGCATTCTACGGCTGGCCTTACAGCTACTACGGCCAACACGTCGACGAGCGCGTCAAGCCGCAGAACCCAGCACTGGTCGCCAAGGCGATTGCCCCGGATTACGCAGTCGGTCCACACACCGCCTCGCTGGGCCTGGTGTTCGCCGACGGCAAGACACTGGCTGCACCGTTCAACGAAGGTCTGTTCATTGGCCAGCACGGCTCGTGGAACCGCAAACCGCACAGCGGCTACAAGGTGATGTTCATTCCATTCAGTGGCGGCAAACCCAACGGCACACCGGTCGATGTGTTGACCGGTTTCCTCAACAAGGATGAAAAAGCCATGGGTCGTCCGGTTGGCGTAGTCAATGATCAGCGCGGCGGATTGCTGGTGGCCGACGATGTCGGCAACAAGATCTGGCGCGTGACATCCGCCAAGGCTGCTCAGTAACGCCGAGCGTAGAGGTTTGACGCAGAGCGTCGCACGATAGTTGAGATCATCGCTCCCTACGCTCCAGCACTCGGCGTTACACACAAGTCCTGGAGAGCCCGGAATACGTGCCTTTCAGGGTTCTGCCCGAAGGGCGTAGGAGCGAACTTGTTCGCGAAGGCGGTGTTTCAGAAGATGCATTTTCGGCGGTCATACCGGCCCTTTCGCGAACAAGTTCGCTCCTACGGCCTACGGCCAGAATCAAAAGCAGACTTAGGTGTGACGTTGAGCGCTCCGCGTGGGCGTGGGCATGCAGTTCTGGACGCTCTTAAGCGCGCGCAGAGCAATCAGCGCGAAGCGCTTAAGGCCGATTCTGCGCCAGGCTGGCGGGCTGAATTACGCGCTTGGCGTTGAGGTAGGCTCTCTGCCAGTAAGGCTTGTCGAGGCTGTCGAGCTTGACCGTGCCGCCGGTGGCAGGTGCATGCACGAAGCGGCCTTCGCCGACATAGATCCCGGCGTGGGACACCTGAGAACCGCCCGATGTGGCGAAGAACACCAGATCACCTGACTGCAATTGCTCGCGACGAATATTCGGTGCGCCCATCACGATCATCTCGCGCGTGGAACGCGGCAGGGAAATGCCCGCCGCATCACGATAGACATAACCTATAAGACCGCTGCAATCGAAACCGGAGTCAGGCGTGTTGCCGCCCCAGCGATAAGGCGTGCCAACCAGCCCCAACGCACGAAACAGCACGTCTTCGGCAGCCGGAGAGAGAATCTGGGGAGGTGCAGTGACCACCGGACGCTGAACGATCCGGGGCGCTTTGGGCGGAGGCGGCGCACTGGCGCAGGCACCGAGCAACGCAGCAACAGAGATGACTAACAGCCGCAACGCAATCGACATAACCACAACAACCCATCCGGATGCGGCTTACGCTGCCGAGAAGCTCAAAAACGCAGAAAGACCCGAAGGTCTTGTACTGCGCGTTCTATTTATTTACGCCGCTTGGACGCGGTCTTGACTGTAGTCGAAGTCATCGCCGTTGTCTGCGTTACTTCAGGTGTCGATTTTACTGCAACAGTACCTGGGGCCATCGCCAGAGGCCGCTTGGCCTCGATGAAGGTCTTGCTCCAGTAGGCGTCATCGAGACTATCGATGCGCACACCGCCGCTGCGGCGACTGCTGGAGTGGATGAACTGCCGATTACCGGCGTAGATCGCTGCGTGGCTGACCTGACCGCGACCGCGGGTACTGAAGAACAGCACATCGCCCGGCTGAAGCTTGTTGCGCGCCACCAGAGGTGCGTTGACGTTGATCATTTCACGCGTGGAACGTGGCAGGCTCATGCCGGCCTCTTCGCGAAACAGATAACCGATGAAGCCGCTGCAATCGAAACCCGAAGAAGTCGACGTGCCGCCGAACTTGTAGCGTGTGCCGATCAGCGACTTGCCACGCTCCAGGATGCTGTCGGCCAGGGCCGGCAGTTGGTAAGACTTGTTATCAGCGAACTGGGCCAGTTCGTCTTCGGTAGCGAGCTCGTCCTGCAGGACTGCCGCGTCGGCGCGACGGGCTGCGGACTGGGCATTGGCATTGATTGCGCTCTGATAGCGTGGAACTGGCTGGGCCTGTTCCTGCTGTGCGACCGGCATATTGGCCGAGCAACCGAAGAGAAATGTAACGAGTGCGAGAGGCACGAGGGGTGCGAAGCGAACAACTTGCATGGGCACAACCGTGGCTGACTAGTTAAGATGGCGAGACTATGCCTTTTATGAAGGTGATTTGCAAATTCAATCGAACTAGATGTGACTTATGAGTTCGGCCATGACATGTGCCGCGCGGTACGGTAAAAAGACGTCCATCTGCGCGCTGTGATCCGTCGGCTGCGGATTGATTTCTGCGGTAAAACCCCCGGAAACCCTGGTGCGAATGACAGGTTCGTGAATGTAGGGGAAGCTTGCGGTGGTGCCGATACTCAGGACCGCGTCATAGCCTTTAGCCAGCTCTTCATGCAGTGTTTCCAGCGCTTTTTCGGGGAGCATTTCCTGAAAAAGAACGACGGACGGTCGCAAAATGCCACTACATGCCGGGCATAAGGGGGGCAAAGGGCGCTGCAAGTGCTCGCTCAATTGAGAATCCTCAGCACCGCAGGACTGGCAAAACAGTGGCGAGAGTTGCCCGTGAATTTCGATCAGGCGCTCCGGCGGACTGCCCGCCGCGCGATGGTAACCGTCGACATTCTGGGTCAGCACCCAACACTCGGGTTTGATGCGCTGCAACTGGGCGATGGCGTAATGCGCGACATTCGGCTCGCCACCCAGGCACGCCTTGCCCAGTTCGGCGATGTATTTCCAGCACAGCTCAGGGTCACGGCGCAGCATGGGCCCGGACAGGGCCATTTCGATAGGCAGGCCATCGTCGGTCTTGCCATTGTAGAGCCCGCCCACGCCACGATAGGTCGGCAGCCCTGAATCGGCAGACAGACCCGCCCCGGTGATCACCAGAATCCGTCGTGCATGGCGCAAGGCAGCCGCCGTCTGCATCAACAGCGCCTGATCTACCACCCGAGCGTCTCTTTAAGGAAGGGAATGGTCAGCTTGCGCTTTTCCTGGAGTGACGCCTGATCGAGGCGCTCGAGCAATTCGAACAACGCACTCATGCTGCGTGTACCACGCGTCAGGATGAAATGCCCGACATCGTCGGTCAGGTGCAGGCCTCGGCGTGAAGCACGCAGTTGCAAGGCGCGCAGTTTGTCTTCGTCGGACAGCCCGCGCATCTGGAACACCAATGCCATGGTCAGGCGCGATTTCAGGTCGGGAAGCTTTACCGGCAGTTCGCGGGGCGACTTGGACGCGGCAATCAGCAGGCGACGCCCGCTGTCACGCAGACGATTGAACAGATGAAACAGCGCTTCTTCCCAGTCCGGCTTACCGACGATCGCCTGCAGGTCGTCCAGACACACCAGCTCATATTGCTCCAGATGATCGAACAGCTCGATGCCTTCATCTATCACTTCGGCCAGCGGCAGATACACCGCAGGCTCGCCAAGCTGTTCAAAACGCAGGCAGGCAGCCTGCAGCAGGTGCGTGCGCCCTACCCCGTCCTTGCCCCACAGATAGATGAGGCTTTCGGTCCAGCCAGCGTCGGCTTCGCACAGCCGCTCGACATAGCCGAGTGCAGCGGCGTTGGCGCCTGGATAGTAATTGACGAAAGTGGCGTCATCACGCAGACGCACACTCAGGGGCAGCTGAATCGGTTTCATGCTGACTAACGGCTCATGCAAACCGTCAAGGGCCTCTGTGTAAAGAGCGCAAAGTTTATACCCGTGACGCTGGTCGCACAATGCGACAGACCTCAAGCAAAATCAAAGGTTTGCGTCAGGGTGAGTAAAGCGCCGCCCAGTACGGGGCGTTTGAAGGGGGGCATGCCCTCAAGGCATCAGCCTCTTCACCGGTCGGCGAAGAGGCTTGCGTCGACCTTACAGCTCCGGATCTTCCGCGCCTGCGTAGATTTCCGAGTCCTTGTACAGATCATGCATGTGGCGCACCAGCACCATGATCACCGCCGCCACCGGCAGGGCGAGCAGAATGCCGGTAAAGCCGAACAGCTCGCCACCTGCGAGAATCGCGAAGATGACCGCGACCGGGTGCAGGCCTATGCGATCACCGACCAGCAATGGCGTCAGCACCATCCCCTCCAGGGCCTGACCGATCATGAACACCGCCACAATCCCCATCATCGGGTACAGGTCACCGCCAAACTGGAACAGCCCGGCCACCAGCGCCGAACCGATACCGATCACGAAACCCATGTAAGGCACGATGGCCGCCAGACCGGCAATGACGCCGATCAGCAGGCCCAGTTCCAGCCCGACCAGCATCAGACCGGCCGCGTAGATCACGCCAAGGCCGACCATCACCAGCAACTGACCGCGTATGAACGCGCCCAAGACTTCATGGCACTCGCCCGCCAGCTTGACGATTTGCGCTTCACGCTGACGAGGCAGCAGGCCACGAATCTTGCCGGTCATGATGTCCCAGTCGCGCAGCAGGTAGAAACACACCACGGGAATCAGCACCAGGTTGGTCAGCCAGCCGATCAGCGCAAGGCTGGACGCAGTAGCCTGGGACAGCACGATAGAGACGATGTCCCCGGCCTGGCCCATATGCTCGGAGATGGCTGCCTTGATCTTGTCGAACTTCCAGAACCCGTCTGCCAGCCCGAACTTGGCCTGAACCCACGGCAACGCCGCGTGTTGCAGCCAGTCGAGAATCTGCGGCGCCAGTTCGTAGAGGCGGAACAACTGCTTGGCCAGCATCGGTACCAGAATCAGCAGCAACGCCATCAGCACCAGCGTGAACAGCCCGAAAACGACCACCACGCTCAGGGTTCTGGACAGTCCGGCGCGCTCCAGTCGATCCACCAGCGGATCGCCCATATAGGCCAGTAGCAATGCCACCAGAAAGGGAGTGAGGATTGGGTGCAACAGCACCACGAATGCGACCAGCAAGGCCAGGCCGCCGATCCAGAACCAACGCCGCATATCAGTCATCAATATCCCTCAAGCCAATAGAAAAGCGTTCTTGCCGGGTTACCAGCGGAAATAAAGCTGTGGCGCGGACGCCGGAACAATCATCGGTGCGGGCGCAGGTGCCGCAACAGGAGCAGCTCCATTGGCTGGCGCCATCGGCGCAGTTGCATCGACAGGCGCAGCAGGCGGCGTTGCGGTAGCGGCTGCCTCGGCTGCAGGCACTTCCTGCAATTTGGCCAGCGACAACTGCGAGCGTAGCTGATCGGTGCTGCCACTGACCTCAAACACCACTTTATCGCCTTCGACAGAACTCAGACGCACGCCGAACGGTTCGAGTAACTGGAGCAGTTGCGCATAGCGCTCCAGCGTCATGCCCTGAACCTGGATCAGCATGCCGGTCGACGCACCTGGCTTGGCAACGAAGCGCGGCGCCAGACGCTCGCTTACCGAGAGCAGCACCGCATCGGCCAACGCCTCGGAGGTGGCACCGGTTGCGCTGCCCTGTTCGCGCTGATCACCCAGCCACAAGCGCCATTTGCCCTGCCACTGACCGCCATCTTCACTGGCGTGCACGGCCAGTATCGCGTCAGCGCCATAGCGCTCGGAGGCTTCCTTGAGCGGCGCAGGGTCAGTGCCCTCCAGGGTTTTCGCGTTACCGATACCCTGCTCGCTCAAATCAGCCAGCGGCAGGCGCAGTGGCAGTCCGCGGTGCTGAGCGGCCTGGCGCAAGGGTTCGGCGGCGGCCTGACCGTCGCCGACCAGATTCGAGCCTTCCACCGAGTCATTCAGCCACCAGCCGAGAATCGATGGGCGATTACTGCCCCAGATCGACAGACCCGCATCGTGCAGCGCACGGTCGGTGGTTGCCGGATCGAAGTCGACCAGCAGGGTTTCCGGCGGTCCGGCCTCGTAGCCGAACTGGCTAATGATCTGCTGCGGGTCTTTGCGCAGCGCGGCGATGGCCGAACCCTGCACGGCCTTGGCGTCGCCGGTCAGGCGCAGCACCAGGGTTTCGACGGCGGCCTGCGTGGCCCGCGTGCGCTCATCGGGCGACTGGCCATTGACCGGCTCGCGAACCTGATAAAGGTTGCTGACCGTTTCGGCAAGGCTGGGAAGGCTGATCAGGGATAGACAGCCGACTAGAAGAATTCTGGAAAAACGCATGGACAGTTCCCGAACGGAAAAAAGTAAAAAGAAGCGGTTTCAGCAGGTGTACCAGTCTGGGACAGACGTGAGCCACCTATCATTCAGTTCGCGCATAAAGTACACCCTAAACGTCCAGGGTCGCACTGACAGGCCACCTGCTTGAGGTTAATTTGGTGCAACACCGCCCTGTTGTCGGCGCAAGGATGGCCCCTGATGAGCAAGCCTGATAAAATCGCGCGCCTTCGCAGACCGGCAATCGCCATGGCCCCAACATTACCACCGCATGACAGCGCGGTGCTGAACGGGTCCTAACGCAGCGGTCGATACCTCCGAATCCCCCCTAAAGGCCTGGATTTTCTATGAGCAAGCAACCCTCCCTGAGCTATAAAGACGCCGGTGTAGACATCGACGCCGGTGAAGCATTGGTCGAACGCATCAAGAGCGTCGCCAAGCGCACCAAGCGTCCGGAAGTCATGGGCGGCCTGGGAGGCTTCGGCGCCCTCTGCGAAATCCCGGCCGGCTACAAGCAACCGGTTCTGGTTTCCGGCACCGACGGCGTGGGCACCAAGCTGCGTCTGGCGCTGAACCTGAACAAGCACGACACCATCGGCATCGACCTGGTCGCCATGTGCGTCAATGACCTGGTGGTCTGCGGTGCAGAGCCGCTGTTCTTCCTCGATTACTACGCCACCGGCAAACTGAACGTCGACACCGCCGCTCAGGTCGTCACCGGCATCGGCGCCGGCTGCGAACTGGCCGGTTGCTCGCTGGTGGGTGGCGAAACCGCTGAAATGCCGGGCATGTACGAAGGCGAAGACTACGACCTCGCAGGCTTCTGCGTCGGCGTGGTGGAAAAGGCCGAGATCATCGACGGCTCGAAAGTTGCTGCCGGTGACGCCCTGCTCGCCCTGCCATCGTCCGGCCCGCACTCCAACGGTTACTCGCTGATCCGCAAGATCATCGAAGTGGCAGGCGCGGATATCGAAAACATCCAGCTGGACGGCAAACCGCTGACCGAACTGCTGATGGCGCCGACCCGCATCTACGTGAAGCCGTTGCTCAAGCTGATCAAGGAAACCGGCGCTGTCAAGGCCATGGCCCACATCACCGGTGGCGGCCTGCTCGACAACATTCCACGCGTACTGCCTGAAGGCGCTCAGGCCGTGGTCGACGTCGCCAGCTGGCAGCGTCCGGCCGTATTCGACTGGCTGCAGCAGCAAGGCAACGTTGCGGAAAACGAGATGCACCGCGTGCTGAACTGCGGCGTGGGCATGGTGATCTGCGTCGCTCAGGAGCACGTTGAAGCGGCACTCAAGGTGCTGCGTGAAGCGGGCGAGCAGCCTTGGGTGATCGGCCAGATCGCCACCGCTGCCGAAGGCGCAGCACAGGTCGAGCTGAAAAACCTCAAGGCGCATTGATGCCAGCCATCTGCGACGTCGTGGTGCTGCTGTCCGGCACCGGCGGCAACCTGCAAGCGATGATCGACAGCTTCAAGGACGAGGCCAGCCCCGTCCGCATCCGCGCGGTGATATCCAACCGCGCAGATGCGTTCGGCCTGCAACGCGCCCGGGACGCAGGCATCGAAACCTGCGTACTGGATCACACCGCGTACGAAGGTCGCGAGACCTTCGATGCAGCGCTGATCGAACGGATCGACGCCTTCCAGCCACAGTTGGTCGTACTGGCCGGGTTCATGCGCATTCTCAGCGCGGGGTTCGTTCGCCACTATCACGGCCGTCTGCTGAATATTCACCCTTCCCTGCTGCCGCGTTACAAAGGCTTGCACACGCACAAGCGTGCGCTGGAAGCCGGCGACACCGAGCATGGCTGCAGCGTGCATTTTGTTACCGAGGAACTCGATGGCGGCCCACTGGTCGTACAGGCAGTTATTTCGGTACAGTTGCACGACACGCCCGCAACGCTCGCGCAACGGGTCCATGTTCAAGAGCACCGTATTTACCCACTGGCCATTCGCTGGTTTGCCGAAGGCCGACTGAGCCTTGGTGAACAAGGTGCGTTACTCGATAGCCAGTTACTCCCGGCCAGCGGCCATCTGATTCGACATTAGGAGATACTATGCGTCGCGCTCTGCTCTTCGCTTTCGCTCTGCTCGCCTTGCCTGCCGTACAGGCCGCAGACCTTCAACCCTTCTCCGCCAGCTACACCGCCGACTGGAAACAGCTGCCCATGAGCGGCACGGCCGAACGCAGCCTGGAAGCCGGCGCCAATGGCACCTGGACCCTGAGCTTCAAGGCCTCGATGATGATCGCCAGCCTGACTGAAGTCAGCACCCTGAAGGTCGACAAGGACACCCTGCTGCCGCAGACCTACAACTTCGAGCGCAGTGGTCTGGGTAAATCCAAGAAGGTCGATCTGGCGTTCGACTGGAACACCAAGTTCGTCACCGGCACCGACCGTGGCGATGCGATCAAGCTGCCGCTCAACCGTGGCATCCTCGACAAGTCCACCTATCAGCTGGCGTTGCAACATGACATCGCTGAGGGCAAGAAGAGCATGAGCTATCAGGTTGTCGACGGTGATGAAGTGGACACTTACGACTTTCGCGTGCTGGGTTCGGAAAAAGTCACCACCAAGACAGGCCAGGTCGATGCGATCAAGGTCGAGCGCGTACGTGACCCGACGCAAAGCAAGCGCACCACCGTGCTGTGGTTCGCCAAGGACTGGGATTACCTGCTGGTCCGCCTGCAACAGGTCGAAACCGACGGCAAGGAATACAACATCGTCTTGCTGGACGGCACCGTCAACGGCAAAGCCGTCAAAGGCAGCTGATAGCCTTGACCGCCCGCACCACAGAGCCCCGCTTTTCAGCGGGGCTTTTTATTGGCTGAAGGCATGCGACGCAGAGCGCCGCACGATAGTCGCGCCGGCACCGGCCCCTTCGTGAGCAAGCTCACTCCCACGCCCTTCGGGCAGAAGCGCAGAGCATCGGGCACGATAGTTGAGGTTATCGTTCCGCACGCTCCAGCGTGGGAATGCAGTTCGCGACGCTCCGCGCCGCCAAGAGGACGCGGAGCGTCTGGAACAGCGTATCCAGGCGCGTTCGGACGAGCCGACAGCGCACCCGAAGCACATGAAACATCCTTCATTTTGCCACCACTGCGCTGTAAGCCTCGTCAAGCAAGGGCTGCAGAAGATCGATCAATTTCTGACCACCGGGGAACCTGAACAGGCTATTTACTTAGGCAGCTAACAAATCCTATAAAAGAGTCCTGCGACACATCGCCGCAGTATCCAGAGGCCTAACCATCGAGGCCATCAAAGTCAGGAGCTTACTACTATGACTGTCAGAGTTACTGAACGCGACGACGCCCACCTCTCTCACGAAGCCGTTGCCGACGGCATCCAGATCTGGGATGTACACCAACAGGACCAACTTGTCGGCATGTTCCACGTTGAGTCCGATGCCCTTCGCTATAAGGAAGAGCTGGAAGCGCTGGAAAGCCAGGGCAACCACTGAACAATTCCAAGAACAGAAAAAGACAAAACCCGCTGAATGCGGGTTTTGTTTTGACAACTCAATGACAGCGCCGTGGGCTTACCACATCAGATCGTCAGGCACCTGATACGCCGCGTACGGGTCGTCTGCATCCGGCGCTTCGGTCGGGGTGTTCAGCAGCACAATACGGCGCGGGTCACGCTCCTGGATCTTCAGCGCAGCCTCGCGCGGAATGATCTCGTAACCGCCACCGTGGTGAACGATGGCCAGTGAACCGCTGCTGAGCTTGTTGCGCACCATGGCGTTGACCGGGATGCGCTTGACCTTTTTATCGTCAACGAAGTTGTAGTAATCCTCGGTGATCAGCTTGGGCAGGCGCGACACTTCGATCAGTTGCTTGACCTGAGCGGTGCGGGCCTTCTGCTCGACCTTCTCCTGCTGCTGACGGTTCAGTTCCTGATCACGCTTGGCCTTCTCGGCCATGGCCTCCTGGGCTGCACGCTTTTGCGAGTCATCGGCCTGCGCCTGACCCTTATGCACCAGACGCTGCTCTTTCTGCTTTTCTTTGCCGACCTGCTTGGCCTGCTTTTGGTTGACCAGACCTGCCTTGAGCAACTGATCGCGAAGGGAAAGGCTCATTGTCTACTCACTTATACCGTTACCGCACACTCAGCCACAGCCGGGTGTGCTTTTTTCCTGACGTTTGGCTTCGCCCCACAACGCGTCCATTTCTTCGAGCGAGCACGCTTCGATAGGACGCTGCAGGTGGCGCAAAGCCTGTTCAATGAATCGGAAGCGTCTGTCGAACTTGCTATTGGCCGAGCGTAGCGCAGTTTCCGGGTCGACCTTAAGATGTCGGGCCAGGTTGACGACGCTGAACAGCAGGTCGCCGACTTCCTCGGCAATGCCCTCGGCGTCATTGTCGACCATGGCCTCAAGAATTTCATCGAGTTCTTCACGCACCTTGTCGACCACCGGCAAAGCCGCAGGCCAGTCGAAACCCACCTGCGCCGCACGCTTCTGCAGTTTGGCCGCACGACTCAACGCCGGCAAGGCCCGAGGCACGTCGTCGAGCAGCGACAACTGCTCGGGAACGCCAGCCTTTTCGGCACGCTCCTCGGCCTTGATTTCGTCCCAGCGAAGGTTGACCTGCTCGTCGGTCAGGCGCGGCGTTTCTGCCGGCGCGTACATCTCGCCGGTCGGAAACACGTGCGGATGGCGACGCAGCAACTTGCGGGTAATACCGTCGATCACATCGTCGAATTCAAACCGGCCTTCCTCTTTGGCCAACTGCGCATAGAAGACCACCTGAAACAGCAGGTCTCCCAACTCGCCTTTCAGATGGTCGAGGTCGCCCTGTTCAATGGCATCGGCCACTTCATAGGCTTCTTCCAGCGTGTGCGGCACGATGCTGGCGTAGGTCTGCTTCAGGTCCCACGGGCAGCCGAACTGCGGATCACGCAGCCGGGCCATGAGGTGCAGCAGGTCTTGAACTGTATACATGGGTTTCCTTCGGTCGCAGCGGTTTAGCTTCAAGCTGCAAGCTGCAAGCCACCGCAATCCGCTTTAGCTTGCAGCTTATAGCTGCCCCTAGGGCGTCCTGTTCCTGCGCGTTTCAATGATGTTCGGCAACTGGGAAATACGCCCCAGCAACCGCCCCAACGCGTCCAGACCCGGAATCTCGATGGTCAGGGACATAAGCGCTGTGTTGTCTTCCTTGTTCGAACGGGTGTTGACCGCCAGCACGTTGATCCGCTCGTTGAGCAGCACCTGGGTGACATCCCGCAGCAAGCCGGAACGGTCGTAGGCGCGGATGATGATGTCCACCGGATAGGTGAGCACCGGCACCGGTCCCCAGCTGACCTGAATGATCCGCTCGGGCTCGCGACCGCCCAGCTGCAGCACCGAAGCGCAATCCTGACGGTGAATGCTGACGCCGCGACCCTGGGTGATATAACCGACGATGGCATCGCCCGGCAGCGGCTGACAGCAGCCGGCCATCTGCGTCATCAGGTTGCCGACGCCCTGAATCTGAATATCGCCACGCTTGCCGGGCTTGTAGCCGGTGGCCTTGCGCGGGATCAGTTCCAGCTGTTCATTGACGCGATCAGGCTCGACCTGCTGCTGAGCCAGATTGACCAGTTGCGCCAGACGCAGATCGCCTGCGCCCAAGGCCGCGAACATGTCATCGGCAGTCTTGTGATTGGCCTTGTCCGCGAGCTTGTCGAAATCGACCTGTGGCAACGCCAGGCGCGCCAGTTCGCGTTCGATCAGGGTTCTGCCGGCAGCGACGTTCTGGTCGCGGGCCTGCAATTTGAACCAGTGAACAATCTTGGCCCGCGCCCGTGAGGTGGTAATGTACCCCAGGTTCGAGTTCAGCCAGTCGCGGCTCGGCGTACCGTGCTTGCTGGTGATGATTTCGACCTGCTCGCCGGTCTGCAGGCTGTAGTTGAGCGGTACGATTCGACCATTGATCTTCGCACCCCGGCAGTTGTGGCCGATTTCGGTGTGCACCCGATAGGCGAAGTCCAGTGGTGTCGCGCCCTTGGGCAGGTCGATGGCGTGGCCGTCCGGGGTGAAGACGTAGACGCGGTCAGGCTCGATATCGACCCGCAGCTGATCGGCCAGACCGCCGATGTCGCCCAGCTCTTCATGCCATTCGAGCACCTGACGCAGCCAGGAAATCTTCTCTTCATAATGATTGGAGCCGGATTTGACGTCGGTGCCTTTATAGCGCCAGTGCGCACACACGCCCAGCTCGGCCTCTTCATGCATGGCGTGGGTGCGGATCTGCACTTCCAGCACCTTGCCTTCCGGCCCGATCACGGCGGTATGCAGCGAGCGATAGCCGTTTTCCTTGGGGTTGGCGATGTAGTCGTCGAACTCTTTGGGAATATGCCGCCACAAGGTATGCACGATACCCAGCGCGGTGTAGCAATCGCGCATTTCCGGGACCAGCACACGCAGCGCACGCACGTCATAGATCTGGCTGAACGCCAGGCCCTTGCGCTGCATTTTGCGCCAGATGGAATAGATATGCTTGGCACGCCCGCTGATGTCAGCGGTCACGCCGGTGGCCTGCAGTTCGTTGTCGAGCTGGGACATGACGTCGCTGATGAAGCGCTCGCGGTCCAGCCTGCGTTCATGCAGCAGCTTGGCGATCTGCTTGTATTGATCAGGCTCCAGATAGCGGAAGGACAGGTCTTCCAGCTCCCACTTGATGTGACCGATGCCCAGGCGGTGAGCCAGCGGTGCATAGATGTCGAAAACTTCGCGGGCCACACGGTTGCGTTTTTCGTCGTCGGCGTTCTTTACCGCACGAATCGCGCAGGTACGTTCGGCCAGCTTGATCAGCGCAACGCGAACGTCGTCGACCATCGCCACCAGCATCTTGCGCAGGTTTTCGACCTGCGCCTGACTGCCGAGCACCAATGACTGACGAGGGCTGAGACTGGCGCTGATCGCGGCCATGCGCAGCACGCCGTCGATCAGTTTGGCGACCGTTGCGCCAAAGCGCTGCTCGACTTCAGGCAGCGCAATGAGACCTTCACGCACGCCACGGTAAATGACCGCAGCGACCAGCGAGTCCTGATCCAGCTTGAGGTCAGCCAGGATCTCCGCGATTTCCAGACCGGTCTGGAAACTGGAGGTGCCCTCTGCCCAATGATTCTTGTGGGCCTTGTCGGTCTGCTCGGCTTCCCGGGCAAATTCACAGGCCTTTTTCATGACTTCCCGGTCCAGGACCAGGTCGACGCTGACAATATGATCGAGCCACGCGTCGAGATTGATACTGCCGTCTGTGTTTATCGGCTGGTTCGCTCTCACCTGTACCATGCTGCTTACCTTCCCTACGGCGCGATGAATAGCGCCATCAGTCGCCAGCCTTCTGAGCGAATGCCACTTGCCGGGCAAGCAAGGACCGGCATTCGCGGGCCAGTCGGATTAAATGAGATTCCTTGTCAGCAACGACCTCGTTCCAGTGAACGCTGCTCACTTACTCATTTCAAATAAAGCCATCGCCTCGACATGCGCCGTCTGCGGAAACATATCGAGGATTCCGGCACGTTTTAACCGGTAGCCCTGACGGATCAGTTCGACCGCGTCACGAGCCAAAGTTGCCGGATTACATGAAACATAGAGCAGTCGCCGGGCCCCCGTCTTTCTGATCTGACGGACCACTTCAAAGGCCCCGTCACGCGGTGGGTCCAAGAGTACCGCAGAAAACCCTTCTGCCGCCCAGTCGGCATGTGTCAGCGGCTGCGAAAGATCAGCCTGAAAAAACTGCACATTGTGCAGATCATTACTCATTGCGTTGACGGCTGCACGCTCGACCATGGTCGCAACGCCTTCAACCGCCACCACTTCCCTGGCCAGACCCGCCAGCGGCAAGGCGAAATTGCCCAGACCACAGAACAGGTCCATGACACGTTCGTCTTTTGCAGGCGCCAGCCATTGCATAGCCTGCTCGATCATCGCGGTGTTGACCGCCGCGTTGACCTGAATGAAATCTCCCGGTCGCCAGGCCAAGTGCAGGTTCCACGGCTCCAGCCGGTAGCCCAGCGTATCGCCAGGGCTGGCCGGTTGGGGCTCGCCGTCACCATGCAGCCACAGCTGCGCGCCATGCCTGGAGCAAAACGCTTGCAACAGCGCCAGATCGGCCTCGGCAAGCGGCGCGGTGTGGCGCAACAACACGGCAGTCGCCACACCACTGAACAGCTCGACATGACCCAGCGACTGCGGCTTGCTGAAACTTTTCAGCATGCCAGGCAGCTCATTCATGATGGGTTGCAAGGCCTGTACCAGCACCGGACAGTGTTCGATGCTGACGATGTCCTGGCTGGCGGCTGCGCGGAACCCCACATCCAGCCTTTTGGCCTTGGCATCCCAGCGAACTGCGACCCGCGCGCGTCGGCGATAGGCCAGTTCGGCACCACTCAAAGGTGCCGCCCATTCATCCGGCACCACGTTCGCCACACGCAGTAACTGCTCGGCGAGCATGCGCTGTTTCAGGGCAAGCTGTTCTTCGTGGGGCACATGCTGAACACTGCAGCCGCCACAGCGACCGAAATACTCACAGGCCGGAGCGCGACGCATGGCGCTGGCGGTGAAGACCCGCTCGGTGCGCGCCTCGACGACCTTGCCGCGCGCATTGAGCACGCGCGCCTCGACCTCTTCGCCTGCCAGACTGCCGGCGACAAACCAGGTTTTGCCCTCGAGAAAGGCGATACCGCGACCGTCGTCGGACAGCCGCTCGATGGTCAGCCGCTGCTTTTTACCAGTAGGAATCTGTACGGTTTTAACGCCGCCCGCAGGCTGAAAGCGCAAACCTCTTTCATGCTTGGCCATCAGTTGGGCGAATCATAGACGCCGGTCGACAGGTAACGGTCGCCTCGGTCACAGATGATCGCCACAATCACGGCGTTTTCGACTTCCTGGGAAATACGCAACGCCCCGGCGACCGAACCACCGGACGACACGCCACAGAAGATGCCTTCTTCGCGGGCCAGTCGACGCATGGTGTCTTCGGCTTCGGTCTGGCCCATGTCGATGATGCGGTCGACACGGTCCGACTGATAGATTTTCGGCAGGTATTCGTACGGCCAGCGGCGAATACCGGGGATCGAGGCGCCCTCCATCGGTTGCAGGCCGACGATCTGTACGTCCGGATTCTGCTCCTTGAGGTAGCGCGAGGTGCCCATGATGGTGCCAGTGGTGCCCATCGAACTGACGAAATGGGTCACGGTACCGCCCGTCTGCCGCCAGATTTCCGGACCGGTGGACGTGTAATGCGCTTCAGGATTGTCGCCATTGGCAAACTGATCGAGCACTTTGCCGCGGCCTTCGGCCTGCATGCGCTCGGCCAGATCGCGAGCACCTTCCATGCCCTGGTCCTTGCTGACAGAAATCAGCTCGGCACCATAGGCGGTCATCGCGGCCTTGCGTTCGGCACTGGAGTTGTCCGGCATGATCAGAATCATCCGGTAGCCCTTGATCGCCGCGGCCATGGCCAGCGCGATCCCGGTATTGCCGGAGGTGGCTTCGATCAGTGTGTCACCCGGATGGATCTGGCCGCGCAACTCGGCGCGGGTGATCATCGACAAGGCCGGGCGGTCTTTTACCGAGCCAGCGGGGTTGTTACCTTCGAGTTTCAACAGGAGGGTATTGCTGGTGTTACCCGCCATGCGTTGCAGACGCACCAGCGGGGTGTTGCCGACGCAATCGGCAATGGTTTGATACTGCAGGGTCATGGCGTCTTCGCAATCCAGACTGCGGGGGGTGCCTATCATAACGGCAAACGGCCAAAGCCCATATCACGCAAAGTGCGCTGCTTATTCCCAAAAAGAATAAACGCTGATTTTTCCACTGCCGCCCCGTCCTGCACAGAGAGTAAGGTGCCCATGCCGATGGTAAATGGCTAAACTCATTCCCTTGTGCCGATACAGCAAGGCAGCCGATGCCTGATATCGACGGACTGATACATGTTGCCGGAGGAAGAGCGTGCTGACCAAGCTGGGTATAAAAGGCCGTGTGCTGCTACTGACTATTTTGCCTGCCAGCCTGATGGCGGCGACGCTCGGTGGTTATTTCACCTGGATGCAGTTGAGCGAACTGCAAAGCCAACTGCTGCAACGCGGCGAAATGATCGCCCAGGATCTGGCGCCGCTTGCCGCCAATGCCCTGGGGCGCAAGGATAAAGTGCTGCTCAGTCGCATTGCCACCCAGACGCTGGAGCAGGCCGACGTGCGCGCCGTGTCGTTTCTCGACACAGATCGAACGGTATTGGCCCACGCCGGGCCGACCATGATCAGCCCGTCGCCGATTGGCAGCGCCTCGCAGTTGCTCAGTTCCACCGGCACCGACGCCACGCGCTACCTGCTGCCGGTATTCGGCAGTCAACGCCATCTGACCAGCCCGATCATCCCTGCCGAAGCCGATACCCTGCTGGGCTGGGTCGAGCTTGAAATCTCCCATAACGGCACGCTGCTGCGCGGTTACCGAAGCCTGTTTGCCAGCCTGCTGCTGATCCTGACCGGGCTGGCGTTTACCGCGACCCTCGCGGTACGCATGAGCCGCACCATCAACGGGCCGATGAGCCAGATCAAGCAGGCGGTTTCGCAACTCAAGGACGGCAATCTGGAAACCCGCCTGCCACCGCTGGGCAGCCGGGAGCTGGACGAGCTGGCGTCGGGCATCAACCGCATGGCGGCGACGCTACAGAACGCGCAGGAAGAACTGCAACTGAGCATCGATCAGGCAACCGAGGATGTGCGACAGAATCTGGAGACCATCGAAATCCAGAACATCGAACTCGATCTGGCACGCAAGGAAGCGCTTGAAGCAAGCCGGATCAAGTCCGAATTCCTGGCCAACATGAGCCATGAAATCCGCACGCCGCTGAATGGCATTCTGGGCTTCACCCATTTGCTGCAAAAAAGCGAGCTGACCCCCCGCCAGTTCGACTATCTGGGCACCATCGAAAAGTCCGCAGACAACCTGTTGAGCATCATCAACGAGATTCTCGACTTCTCGAAGATCGAGGCCGGCAAGCTGGTGCTCGACAATATTCCGTTCAACCTGCGCGATCTGTTGCAGGACACCTTGACCATCCTCGCCCCGGCGGCGCACGCCAAACAGCTGGAGCTGGTCAGTCTGGTGTACCGCGATACGCCACTGGCGCTGTCCGGTGACCCGCTGCGTCTGCGGCAGATCCTGACCAATCTGGTCAGCAACGCGATCAAATTTACCCGCGAAGGCACGATCGTCGCGCGCGCCATGCTCGAGGACGAAACCGAAGAGCACGCGCAGCTGCGCATCAGCGTGCAGGACACCGGGATCGGCCTGTCCAGCCAGGATGTGCGGGCACTGTTCCAGGCCTTCAGCCAGGCCGACAATTCGCTTTCGCGTCAACCGGGTGGTACCGGGCTGGGGCTGGTGATCTCCAAACGCCTGATCGAACAGATGGGCGGCGAAATCGGTGTCGACAGCACGCCGGGCGAAGGTTCGGAATTCTGGATCAGCCTGAAACTGCCCAAGGCCCGTGAAGACAAGGAAGAATCACTCAATATTCCGCTCGGAGGCCTGCGCGCCGCAGTACTTGAACATCATGACCTGGCGCGTCAGGCGCTGGAGCATCAGCTGGAAGACTGCGGCCTGCAGACCATCGTGTTCAATAATCTGGAAAACCTGCTCAACGGCGTGACCGCAGCGCACGAAACGCCAGCAGCCATCGATCTGGCGGTACTGGGCGTGACGGCGCTGGAAATCTCTCCGGAACGGCTGCGCCAGCACATCTGGGACCTGGAAAACCTCAACTGCAAGGTCATGGTGCTGTGCCCGACTACCGAGCACGCGCTGTTCCAGCTGGCGGTCCACGATGTCTACACGCAACTGCAGGCCAAGCCCGCCTGCACCCGCAAACTGCAAAAAGCCCTGTCCGAGCTGATCGCGCCGCGAGCGGTGCGTACCGATATCGGCCCGCCACTGTCGAGCCGCGCACCGCGAGTGCTGTGCGTGGACGACAACCCGGCCAACCTGCTATTGGTACAGACCCTGCTCGAAGACATGGGCGCTGAAGTGGTCGCTGTCGAGGGCGGTTACGCGGCGGTCAATGCGGTACAGCAAGAAGCGTTCGATCTGGTGTTGATGGACGTGCAGATGCCCGGCATGGACGGCCGGCAGGCCACCGAGGCGATCCGCGCCTGGGAAGCCGAACGCAACCAGAGTTCGCTGCCGATCGTAGCCCTCACCGCACATGCGATGGCCAATGAAAAGCGCTCACTGCTGCAAAGCGGTATGGACGACTACCTGACCAAGCCGATCAGCGAACGGCAACTGGCGCAGGTGGTGCTCAAGTGGACCGGGCTGGCGCTGCGCAACCCTGCGCCGGAACGCCAGAATGAAGCGCTTGAGGTGCATGTCGGGCCGCTGGTGCTGGATCATGAAGAAGGGTTGCGCCTGGCGGCAGGCAAGGCGGATCTCGCCGCCGACATGCTGGCCATGCTGCTGGCTTCCCTGGATGCCGACCGCGAGGCCATTCGTGCGGCGCGTGCCAGCCAGGATGTACACGCGTTGATCGAACGCATCCACCGTCTGCACGGCGCAACGCGGTATTGCGGCGTTCCTCAACTGCGCAGTGCCTGCCAGCGCGCCGAAACCCTGCTCAAGCAAGACGCTCCGCACACCGAAGAGGCCCTGAACGATCTGGACAAGGCCATCATTCGCCTGGAAGCCGAGGCGCGGGTCATGGCTTGAGCGTGCGGCGGGACACCTTTCGTGCCTGACGCTCCAGCGTGGGCGGAGCATGTTAGGATGCGCGCAATTTTGGAGGACCCATGGTCGAACACGATTTTCGCTACAGCATGCTTAACCCTCAGCACACGCTGACCGAATGCCGCACTCTGGCGCCCGGTCGCTATCAGGTCACCGGCAACGGCGGCTCGATTCACGACAACGACCAGTTGTTGGTGACCATCAAAGGCAGTAAAAGCCTGCACATGCGCCTCACCGTCGAGAAAGTCCGGCACCTGATCAACCCGCCCGGCCAGTGGATTGCGGTGGCCAAAGGCCCGGTATTCGACGAGTTGGCAATTCATCAGTGGAAAGTGAATTGCGACAGCTGCGCCGCCGAACTGAACTTCGAGTTCATGGTAGAGAGCAAGCTGGGCGTCAAGGCGCAGAAACCGGCCGCTACCGCGCGCATCGCGGAGCTGGGCTGGAAAACCGATGGCGAGAAGCACTTCTGCAAGAAGTGTCAGGAGAAAGCGGCATGAAACAGTTTGCGCTCCTGAGCCTGATCGGCGGCGCGCTGCTGGTTGGTTGTACTGCTGACCCGCTGCCGATCCAGCAGGATCACAGCTATGTAACCGAGTGGATCGGCGAGCGTCCGCTGATTGATAACAGTCGCTTGACCATGACGCTGGGTGCCGATGGCCGTGCGTATGGCAATGCGGGCTGCAACCATTGGTTTGCGCCCTATACGCTGAACGACCACAGCATCAGTTTCGGTCCGGTGGGCAAGACGCGCAAGATGTGTGCGCCGGCGTTGATGGAGCAGGAGCAACGTTTTATCAAGGCGATGAGCAGTGTTCAGCGCTGGGATATCTCGCCCATCGAGCAGTTGCGTCTGTGGCCAACGCAGGGCAAGCCGTTGCGTTTCTGGCTGGAAGATAGCTGATTGTAACTATCGTGCCGAAGCTCAGCGTAACTTGCGACGCAGAGCGTCTAGAACTGCATTCCCACGCTGGAGCGCAGGGAACGATCACTATCGTGCGACGCTCCGCGTCGCATGCCGTTCTGGACGCTCCGCGTCCTCGTTGCTACGCCAAGCGTCGAAAATCGATCCGATCAGCCCTCGCCACGCAGTGTCTTGAGCTTCTGGATCACGGTCGCGGCCGATTGTTCGCCGAGCAGTTGTTCGCGCATCTTGCCCTTGTCGTCGATGATGTAGGTCACCGGCAGTGCCTCGGAGGGCGGCAGGCTGTATTGCTCGGCCGGGTCCTGGGCGAGCACGGTGAATTTGATGCCCAGTGCATTGGCAGCGCTTTTCAGTTCGTCGCCCTGCAGGTTGTCGAAGTTGACCCCCAGCACGGTGACTTTCTGGTCCTTGAGCTGCTCGGACAATGCATTGAACTCCGGAACCTCGGTGCGACAAGGGCCACACCATTCGGCCCAGTAGTTGACCACCAGCCAGTGCCCCTTGATGCGCTCGCTGGCGACCTTCTGGCCATTCTGATCATTGCCCAGGTCCACGCCACATCCGCTGAGCAGCAAACTGCCGAAAAGTATTACCGCTGCTGTTAATCGCCTTGCCATTTGCTTGTTTCCTCGCCCCGTTCAACCTGCAATTACTTATACCCAAGCCACGACTATTGACCATTCGATATGTCGGACAGTGCCATCGCTGGTTAGAATACGCCACCCCACACAAGATGCGACGTGCAAATGACCGATCTGACGCTGTATCACAACCCGCGCTGCAGCAAGTCCCGCGGCGCGCTGGAACTGCTTCAGGCCCGCGGCCTGACGCCGGACATCGTCCTGTACCTGGAAACCCCGCCCGACGCCGACCGTGTGCGCGACCTGCTCGGCAAGCTGGGCATCGGCGCCCGGCAACTGCTGCGTACCGGCGAGGACGATTACAAGCAACTCAATCTGGCCGACCCGAGCCTGAGCGACGAGCAACTGATCGCCGCCATGGCCGCTCACCCCAAACTCATCGAACGACCGATTCTGGTCGCTGGCGACAAGGCTGTCATTGGCCGCCCACCCGAGAACATTCTGGAGCTGCTGCCGTGAGCACACCCTACATTCTGGTCCTCTATTACAGCCGCAACGGCTCCACCAGCGAAATGGCCCGGCAGGTTGCCCGCGGCATTGAACTGGGCGGCATGGAAGCGCGGCTGCGCACCGTACCTGCCGTTTCCGCCGACTGCGAAGCGACCGCCCCCGAGATTCCGGAAAGCGGCGCGCTGTACGCGACCCTCGATGACCTGAAAAACTGCTCCGGCCTGGCGCTGGGCAGCCCGACGCGCTTCGGCAACATGGCCGCGCCGCTGAAATACTTCCTCGACGGCACCAGTAACCTGTGGCTGACCGGCGCGTTGGTCGGTAAACCCGCCGGCGTCTTTACCTCCACCGCCAGCCTGCACGGTGGTCAGGAAACCACGCTGATGTCGATGCTGCTGCCCCTGCTGCATCACGGCATGCTGATCATGGGCCTGCCCTACAGCGAATCGGCGCTGCTGGAAACCACCGGCGGTGGCACGCCCTACGGTCCCAGCCATCACGCCGGTGCCGATGGCAAGCGCGCGCTGGACCGTCATGAAACCGACCTGTGCCGCGCCTTGGGCCAGCGTCTGGCCAGGACCGCGGTGCAACTGGACGCGCCGCGCAGCTGAATCGGCAGAGCGCCGGATGCTTTCAGTTAAATCGTAAACTTGCAGGGCAAGGGTCGGTCTGAACCCTTGTCCTGCCTGTTGAATTTCTTTGGAGAACCGATGCACGACTACAAATGGCTGAACGAGTATTGCCTGAATCGATTCGGCTCCGCCAAAGCTCTGGAAGCTCATCTGCCCTCCCCCAAGACACCCAGACAACTGCAAGCCATCAGCGCCGACCGCTACCTGTCGACCATGGCCCTGCGGGTTTTCCGCGCAGGCCTGAAACACAGCCTGGTAGACGCCAAGTGGCCAGCGTTCGAAGAAGTGTTTTTTCGCTTCGACCCGGAGAAAGTCGTGCTGATGGGCGCCGATCACCTGGAAAGGCTGATGCAGGATGCGCGCATCATTCGTCATCTGGGCAAGCTCAAGAGCGTGCCGCGCAATGCGCAACTGATTCTGGACATCGAGCAGGAGCATGGCAGTTTCGGCAAGTTCATCGCCGAGTGGCCGGTCGATAACATCACCGGCCTGTGGCAGTACATCGCCAAACACGGCAACCAGATGGGCGGCCTGTCAGCGCCGCGCTTTCTGCGCATGATCGGCAAGGACACCTTCATTCCGACCTGGGATGTGGTTGCCGCCCTGAACGCGCAGGATATCGTCGACCGTGTGCCGAGCAGCAAACGCGATCAGGCAATCGTGCAGGACGTCTTCAACCAGTGGCATGCAGAAAGCGGTCGGCCGATGTGCCAGCTGTCAGCCATGCTGGCATTCACCGTCAACCACTGAGCATTGTCAGATATTCACCACATTGACGAACCGTGACGCTGCGGCTTCGTCAATGCGCAGATTGCTGAAGTCGAACAGGTTGCGGTCGGCCAGCTGCGAGGGCTGCACGTTCTGCAAGGCGCGGAAAATGCTCTCCGTCCGGCCAGGCGTCTTGCGCTCCCAGTCCTGCAGCATCTCCTTGACCACCTGACGTTGCAGGTTTTCCTGCGAACCGCACAGGTTGCACGGGATGATCGGAAACTGCTTTAGGTCCGAGTAGGCCTGAATGTCCTTTTCATGGCAGTACGCCAACGGACGAATCACCACGTTACGGCCATCATCGGCACGCAGCTTGGGCGGCATGGCCTTGAGCGAGCCATTGAAGAACATGTTGAGAAAGAATGTCTCGACGATGTCGTCGCGGTGGTGCCCGAGCGCCATCTTGGTGGCACCGATCTCGTCAGCGAAGGTGTACAGCGTGCCGCGACGCAGCCGTGAACACAGCGAGCAGGTGGTCTTGCCTTCCGGGATCAATTCCTTGACCACTGAATACGTGTCTTTCTCGACGATGTGGTACTCGATACCCAGCTCTTTGAGGTAGGCAGGCAGCACGTGCTCGGGAAAGCCGGGCTGCTTCTGGTCCATGTTGACCGCCACGATGTCGAACTTGATCGGCGCGACCTTCTGCAGGTGCATCAGCACATCGAGCATGGTGTAACTGTCCTTGCCGCCGGACAGGCAGACCATGACCTTGTCACCCTCTTCGATCATGTTGAAGTCGGCAACCGCTTCGCCGGCCAGCCGACGCAGACGTTTCTGCAGTTTGTTCTGATTGACTGAAAGGGTGCCCATGTATGGAAATATCCGCTGACGGTAGCTTGAGAAAAGCCGGACATTTTACCCGTAACCGACCATTGGTTAAATATGCTGCGCTCTTACTGTTCAGACAGGCGACCACACTGGATCAAAAATGACCACCGGGCGGCTGGCGTGTTCAGAGCTTAGCCACATTGCGGCATACTTGGCGCACTGGAGAACCCCACAGCATGCCCGAACAACTCAATTCACGCGTCGAGACCTGTTACCAACAAGCCGAAGCCTTCTTCAAGCGCACCTTCAAACGCCCGGTGGTCAGTTTCCAGTTGCGCGGTCAGAAGGCCGGTGTCGCTCATCTGCATGAAAACCTGTTGCGCTTCAACCCGCAGCTCTACAAGGAAAACGCCGAAGACTTCCTGCGCCAGACCGTGCCCCACGAGGTTGCGCACCTGATTGCCCACCAGTTGTTCGGTGGCAGCATTCAGCCGCACGGCGAAGAATGGCAATTGATCATGCGCGGCGTCTATGAGCTGCCGCCCAATCGCTGCCATACCTATGCGATCAAACGGCGCAGTGTGATCCGTTACATCTACCGCTGCCCGTGCCCCGACAGCGACTTTCCGTTCACCGCGCAGCGTCACGGCATGGTCCGCAAGGGACGGCGCTACCTGTGCCGTCGCTGCCGCGAGCCTCTGGTGTTCAGCGGCGAGACGCGCACGGAATAATCCTCCGGCAAACTGCAGGCATAAAAAAACCCATCCGAAGATGGGTTTTTTATGGCCTGAAGGTTATCAGACGGTCTTGGTGGTGTTCACCGCAGCCGCTGGAGTCGGGCCTTCGGCAACGCCGAGGTCGTCTTCAGGACGGGTTTCCAGAATGGCAGAGCCACCGGAAGCCAGCTCGGACTGCAGCTTGTCGGTGTCCAGCTCGCCGACCCACTTGGCAACCACAACGGTAGCAACAGCGTTACCGACCAGGTTGGTCAGGGCGCGGGCTTCGGACATGAAGCGGTCGATACCCAGAATCAGCGCCAGACCGGCAACCGGCAGATGGCCTACAGCCGACAGGGTCGCAGCCAGTACGATGAAGCCGCTACCGGTTACGCCAGCAGCACCTTTGGACGACAGCAGCAGCACCAGCAACAGGGTGATCTGGTGCGTGATGTCCATGTGCGTGTTGGTTGCCTGAGCGATGAACACGGCGGCCATGGTCAGGTAGATCGAGGTACCGTCCAGGTTGAACGAGTAGCCCGTCGGGATAACCAGACCGACCACAGACTTCTTGGCACCCAGGCGCTCCATCTTGATCAGCATGCGCGGCAGGGCGGATTCCGAAGAAGAAGTACCCAGTACGATCAACAGCTCTTCACGGATGTAGCGAATCAGCTTGAAGATGCTGAAGCCGTGAGCGCGGGCGATCGCGCCCAGTACAAACACGACGAACAGCACGCAGGTGATGTAGAAGCAGATCATCAACTGACCCAACTGCACCAGCGAGCTGACGCCATAGGCACCGATGGTGAAGGCCATGGCACCGAACGCACCCAGCGGGGCCAGCTTCATGATCATGTTGATGATGTTGAACATCACGTGGGCGAAGCGATCAATGAAGTCCAGAACCGGCTTGCCGTAGGCACCCAGTCGATGCAGCGCGAAGCCGAAGATCACCGAGAACATCAGCACTTGCAGGATGTCGCCGTTGGCAAACGCGCCGACGATGGTGTTCGGAATGACGTTAAGGATAAAGCCGACGATGCTCTGATCCTGACCGGCCGTGACGTAGGCGGCGATCTTCGAAGCGTCGAGCGTGCTGACGTCGATGTTCATGCCGGCACCCGGCTGAACAACGTTGACTACGATCAGACCGATCAGCAACGCAATGGTCGAAACAACTTCGAAGTACAGCAGCGCATAGCCGCCAGTCTTGCCGACCGACTTCATGCTCTGCATGCCAGCGATACCACTGACGACGGTACAGAAGATGATCGGAGCAATGACCATCTTGATCAGTTTGATGAACCCGTCACCCAGCGGTTTTAACGCCTTGCCGGTGTCCGGGTAGAAGTGACCGATCAGGATACCGATGACAATCGCTACGATTACCTGAAAATAGAGGGATTTGTAGATGGGCTGACGAGTCGTCATTGCAGTTTTCCTCAAGGGCGTCGTCGGCATCTTCACCTGATGCACGCGAGCCTATAAAGCGCTAACCCTCCTGCACTGGAGGGATTTGTTTTGTCGAGCTGCGCAAGGCAGGTCTCTGCCATGTAGATAGCAATACGCGTGCCATAGAGTCATTTTGATATCAAAACCCCGCAGTATAAGGCGCACACTGGTAACGGTAGCCGGGATCCGACAGGAGAGGTGGCGGTTTTCCGCCGTATGGTGGGAAAAACAGGCACACAGTGGCGGGTATCCGCCTTCTTTCTGTGGTGACTGGAGTGATCGGTGACGCGCAGAGGTGTGACGCAGAGCGTCACGAACGGCATTCCCATGCTGGAGCGTGAGGAACGATAGGTGTGATAACACTATCGTGCCAATGCTCCGCGTTGGCATGCCGTTCTGGACGCTCTGCGTCCGCTCTTGAAACTGGGGCGAATCACACCCTCACTGCGCCAGAAAATGAATCCTGAACGCCGCTCCCCCCATTGGGGAATCGCCCAGCGTCAATTGCGCGCCGTAGCTTTCGATGATGTCCTTGACCACCGCCAGGCCGATGCCTTGCCCGGGGTTCTGGCGGTCCAGCCGTTCGCCGCGTTCGAGAATGCGTGCGCGCTGGCTCTGCGGGACGCCGGGGCCGTCGTCTTCGACGCACAGTTCATCGCCGGTCGTCGAGCGCGTGAAGCTGACGCGCACTTCACTCAGGCACAGCCGATAGGCGTTTTCCAGCAGGTTGCCGAGCATTTCCAGCAGCGCACCCTCCTCCATGTGCACCTGGCAGTGCTCGGGCAGGTCCAGCGTGGCCTTGACCTGTTTGTCGCGATACACCTTGTCCAGCGTGTTGCACAGGCTTTCGACCACGGGTCGCAGCATCACGTGATGCCGCACCAGACCGCTCTTGCGCAGGCTGGCCCGTTGCAGTTGATAGCCGATCTGTTGGCTCATGCGTTCGATCTGCGATTGCAGCACCCACGCCTGCTCGACATCCTCGGGGCGCTTGGCGATGTTCTCGCTTACGCCTTGCAAGACCGCCAGCGGGGTTTTCAGGCTATGCGCCAGGTCGTCCAGAGAGTCTCGGTAACGAATCCGCTGCTCACGCTCGCTGCGCAACAGGCGGTTGAGCGAGTCGGTCAGGCGCAGCAGTTCGCTGGGGTGTTCTTCGCTGAGGCTGTCGCGTACACCGGATTCCACCTGATCCAGTTCCTGGCTCAAGCCGCGCAGGGCCCGCAGTCCCCAGGTCAGGCCCATCCACAGCAACCCGAGCAGCACCGCCAGTGCTGCGCCAAAGCCCAGATAAAGCTTGCGACGCAGACCGTCGATGGTTTCCTGATAGCCGCGCAACGGTTGCACGGCAACGATACTGAACGCGGCATTGCGCCCGCCGAGCAACCGGATCTCGACGTCATAGACGAAATACTCATCGCCATTGATTTCCTTGATCTTGGTGAACTCGCTGCCCTGCCCGTCGTATTGCGGGCGGTAGTCGATGTTCTCGCCTTCGGTCGACAACGAGCGCCAGACCATCTGCCCCTGGCGGTTATAGATGTAACCCAGCAGACGGCTGCCGGGCAGATTGAATTGTTCGCCCGGCAACACCGAGGGCATCAACAGATGGTCGTTTTCGACGCGAGCCGCGGAAATCATGGTGGTGACATCAGAAGCCAGGCGTTGCTCGATCGCTCCGCGTAGCGCCAGGCTGAACGCCCCCTGCAGCGCAGGCAGCATCAGCAGCATGAAGATCACCGCCAGCGTGGCGGCGCCCAGCATCAAGCGCAGGCGAAGCGAACGAATCACGTACAGCGCTCATTGAACAGATAGCCCATGCCGCGCACGGTTTCGATAGGTTTGAAAGCCACGCTGCCGTCCAGTTTGCGACGCAGACGACCGACCAGCACTTCGATCACGTTCGGGTCGCGCTCGTCGTCATCGGGGTACAGCTGCTCCATCAGACGCTCCTTGGGCACCACTTGCTGGTGATGGAGCATCAGGTACTCAAGAATGCGGTATTCGTAGGCCGTCAGCGCCAACGGCTGCTCGGCCAGTGCGGCGTGCTTGCGATTGAGGTCCAGCAACAGCGGGCCAGCCGTTATTGTTGACTGGATGAAGCCGCTGGAACGCCGTAACAAGGCGTTCAGCCGTGCCTCCAGCTCTTCGAACTGGAAGGGCTTGACCACGTAGTCGTCAGCCCCGGCCGCCAGCCCTTCGACCTTGTCCTGCCAGTTACCGCGCGCGGTCAGGATCAGGATCGGAAACGCCTTGCCTAGTGCACGCAGCTGGCGAATCAGGTCAAGGCCGCCGATGCCCGGCAAGCCCAGGTCGATCACCGCCAGATCGTGATTGAATTGCGCGACCTGATACAACGCCTCTTCGGCGTTGGCCACCGCTTCCACCACATGCCCGGCTTCGGTCAGACGGGTTCGCAGGTGGTGGCGCAGCAGTGCTTCATCCTCAACTACCAACAACTTCATGCAGCTCTCCCAGGCACAATCGCAGCCTCAAGACAAAGAATGAAACGACATCGTCGCATCAGTACTCAACAGGCGGGCGCTGACGGGCACGTGTTGTGTCACATCATAGCTGCCCAGCAGGATTTCGCAGCTGACAGGCACACCATTGTGAGTCCCTGTCAGGGTGCCGTAAACCGGTGGCGAATAAAGCGTCCCCGCCGAGACGTTGGAATGCGCCTGCTCCCCGAGCGCGTGTCCCCAGCTGTTGGTATCGTCAAGCCTTTCGCTGGTCTTGCTGAACTCGATACGGGCCACGTCAAGCCGACCATCACCCGCCTGCACCGCAGCACTGCCGCCCAGGAAAGCCAGGGCCAGGAAAAACTTGTTGAGATTCAACATATCGACTCCTTTTGCGCTCGGGGACGCTGTCAAGGTATGGGCCAACAGTAATCGCGCCGGGCTGAACCCCGACTGAACACTGCATGAACCGGCGCTGAACAGTCATCCGCACCCTGTGCAGCAGAATCGGCTATCGTTGTTTGCCACTTCAAAACATCAACAAGGAGCTGACCATGCGTGTGTGGATTGCAATGATCATGATGGGCCTGACCGGCCTCGCCCAGGCGGCGATCAAGACCGAGCAGATCGATTATAAAAGTGCCGACGGCACCAAGCTGGTGGGCTATTACGCTTACGACGACGCTGTAAAAGGCCCGCGCCCTGGCGTCCTGGTGGTTCACGAATGGTGGGGCCTGAACGACTACGCCAAGCGCCGCGCCCGCGATCTGGCTGCTCTGGGTTACAGCGCGATGGCCATCGACATGTACGGCGAAGGCAAGAACACCGAGCACCCGAAAGACGCGATGGCCTTCATGCAGGCCGCGCTGAAGGACAGCGATGCCGCCGACAAGCGTTTTGACGCCGGGCTGGAGCAATTGAAGAAGCAGCCACAGACCGATCCGAAAAAGATCGCAGCGATCGGTTACTGCTTCGGCGGCAAGATCGTGCTCGACGCAGCACGCCGCGGTGAACCGCTGCTGGGCGTGGTGAGTTTCCACGGCGCACTGGTCACCAACACTCCTGCAAAACCGGGCATCAAGGTGCCAATGCTGGTCGAGCACGGCGCCAAGGACAGCATGGTCACCCCTGAAAACGTCACCGCGTTCAAGAAGGAAATGGACGACGCCAAGGCCGACTACAAATTCGTCAGCATCGACGGCGCCAAACACGGCTTCACCAACCCCGACGCCGACCGCCTGAGCCACGGCGAACACGGCGGCCCGGACATCGGCTACGACAAGGCCGCCGATGAGAGCTCCTGGGCGGACATGAAAGTGTTTTTCAAGAAGATATTTGGTTGAGCCATAGCTGACACTGCGCGTCCACCCGAGTCTGGGAGGACGCGGAGCGTCCGGAAAGGCATGCGACGCACGATAGTTGCGATCATCGTTCCGCACGTTATGCGTCAATACCAGCGCTGAATATCGATCAAACCGCTCCGCCCCTCATAATCGCGGGCACTGGAGTATCTCCAATGCTCACCTACATCCACATAACCTCTCTTTACCGGGTTATGGTGAATGTAATCGAGCTTCTGCCGCATAACTTTTTCATTCCACACAAGCTCGGCATGAGCCCCTTCCTGCCAGACCTGATAAACCCTGTCACTCTTGTGCAGGCGTTTGACGAACCGCAGACGCTCCAGCGTGCTCTCGGCATTGGCGTTCTCGAGTGCTTCGATTATCTGTCGAGCCGTAAAAGACTTGAAACTGCTCACACATTTGTCCAAGGCAGGTGCTTGGGCGACGAAGTGCAAGTGATTTTCCAGAACGACATACCCGAATAGCTGCAGGCCTTGATGAGCCTGTTGATAGCGCCAGGCGTTCAACAGAATGTCTACCAGAACAGGCCGGGTAAAAAGCGGTAACCACTCCACCACCGTACAGGTCAGAAAGTGAGGTTTTTCAGGTTCGGTGATGGTGTATCGACTCCGGCCCATGTGTTCATCCTTGAATCATCAGAGGCGCGAAAGGTACATCGCTGCTTGGTAAGTACGGAATGATGAAAGTGTGACGAGCTTTTTTGCCCTTCATCGCCAAGAGGACGCAGAGCGTCCGGAAAGGCATGCAACGCAGAGCGCCGCACGATAGTTGCGATCATCGTTCCGCACGCTCCAGCGTGGGAATGCAGTTCTCGACGCTCTGCGTCGTCAAGAGGACGCAGAGCGTCCAGACAGGCATGCGACGCAGAGCGCCGCACGATAGTTGCGATCATCGTTCCGCACGCTCCAGCGTGGGAATGCAGTTCTCGACGCTCTGCGTCGTCAAGAAGACGCGGAGCGTCCAGACAGGCATGCGACGCAGAGCGCCGCACGATAGTTGCGATCATCGTTCCGCACGCTCCAGCGTGGGAATGCAGTTCTCGACGCTCTGCGTCGTCAAGAAGACGCGGAGCGTCGGTACGATACTTACTGTGCCCTTCCCTCCAACCCATTACCCCGGCAAAATGCCGCCCATGACTCGACTATCCCACCTCCCCATCTGCTGCCCGGAACTGATCCGGCATTGGCCGCTGCCGCAAGCCTTGCCGGGAGCGTTACTGGTGAGTGGACATTTTGATCCGCTCAAGCTGGTCGACGGCGACTTTCAGCGTTGTGAGCTGCAAATGCCCGCGAGCATTCAGCGCTCGGTCGCCAAGCGCCAGACTGAATTCCTCGCCGGTCGTCTCTGCGCCCGCGAAGCCATGCGCCAACTGGATGGCCGCCTGCATGTCCCTGCAGTGGGCGAAGACCGTGCGCCGATCTGGCCCGCTGATGTCTGCGGTTCGATCACTCACAGCACCGGCTGGGCCGCTGCCGTGGTTGCGCATAAGCAGCAGTGGCGCGGGTTGGGGCTGGACACGGAAAACCTGCTGAGCCACGACCGAGCCTCGCGGCTGGCCGGGGAAATTCTGACGGCGGCCGAGCTGGCAGAGATGGCGGCAGGTCCGGAAGATCAGATCGCACTGCGCGTGACCCTGACCTTTTCGATCAAGGAAGCTCTGTTCAAGGCGCTCTACCCCATCGTGCACAAGCGCTTCTACTTCGAAGACGCGCAACTGCTGGAATGGTCAGCCGATGGCCACGCCCGATTACAACTGCTGATCGACCTGTCCAGCGAGTGGCATGCGGGCAAGGAGCTGGACGGTCAGTTCAGTGTGCAGGACGACCACCTGTTGAGCCTGGTCGCCGTCGGAGGTTGATCAGCCGGGCAGCGGACAATGCTCGCAACGTCCAACCCACTCGACCCGATGACTCAGGCAGCACACACGCCTTTGCCTGCGAGGTTCACCGCCCTGCGCCTGCGGCACATAACGCACGGCCTGGAACAGAGGATTGGCGCGCCCGTCCGGCCTTTTCTTCTCGCTTAACAGCGCCCGCCCGGCAGCCAGCGACGCATCACTGCAGGTGGCCAGTTGCGCAAGGCAGCCTTCCAGATAATCCCCGGCGCTGCTCCATAACACCGCGGCAGACAGTCCGCCATAAGCGCTCAGAGAAGTAATGAAGGGCTGCAGATTGTCATCGAGCAACCCGGTAAAGCGCTGAAACGGATCAACCGGCATACCTCGCCAGACGCGTCCCTCCCCCGCCAGCCTGACACCGCTCGGCACGCCTCGCTCATCCAGCGCCAGCGCCACCTGCCCAAGCTGCAACGGCCAATGCCAGTCATGCACCAGGCTGGCGACCAGCACCGGCGGAATCAGTTGCATGAAGTAAAACTTGGCCCACTGCGACACCAGCACAGGCAATTGATCAGGCATCAGTTGCGGCCCGTAAACACTCAGCAGCAGTTGATCAAGACGCTCGGGGCGCAGCAGATCAGGCAACGTCATCAACGGGCGCGCGTCATCCGCCGTCAGTAACGTCCGCCCGAATCGCGCAAATGGCCCGGCAAACAACGGCAAGCTCATCGCGGCACCTGCGTGCGCGGCCAAGACAGGCTGAAGCATGCTCCGCCCAGGCTGACGCTATGCCCGATCAGCGCGCGGCCTTCATGCCAATGGATGATCCGCCGCACGATCGACAGGCCCAGCCCATGCCCGCCCGAGGCTCGGGTGCGGCTGTCATCGATGCGCATGAACGGCGTGAAAATCTGTTCCCACGCCTGCTCCGGAACGCCAGGACCATCGTCGTCCACATCGATACGGCACTGCTGCGCCTCCAGCCGATAGCTGATACGCACCTCGTTATCGGCATGGCGCAGCGCATTGCTCACCAGGTTCTGCACGGCGCGATGCAGGTAGCGCGGCTCGCCCTCGACCCAGGCAGCCTCGCCCTCTTCGGCCCTCAGGCATTCGCCCCGCGAAACCCTTACGTCGGCGCGCAATGGCGCCAGTTCGGCGATCACCTGATCGATCAGCGCATCCAGATCGACACGCTGGAAGTTCAAGGTCGGCGCGCCCTGCTCAAGACGCGCATAGGTGAGCATCTCATCGACCAGCTTGTCGAGGTCCTGGATATCGCTGTCCATACCGATCATGTATTTGCGACGCGCCTCGGGAGTCGCGGCGTCGCTGACCATCTCCAGACCGAAACGCAGACGCGCCACCGGCGTACGCAACTCGTGGGACACCGCGCGCACCAGTTCGCGCTGGATCATCAATGAGCGCTGCAGGTGTTCGGCCATGCTGTTGAACGCCGCTGCCACACGCCCCACCGAGTCGGAGCCCTCGGTCGGCACGCGGGTTTGCAAACTGCCCTGAGCAATCTGCGTGGCCGCCGCTTCCAGCTCCAGCACCCGTCGCTCCAGACGCCGCACCAGCAAGTACACCACCAGACCGATCAGACACAGCCCCATCAAGGCGATCAGCAGCAGCCAATGCAACGGATAAGGGTTCATCTGGTACAGCGGACCGATTTCCAGCACCCAGTTGGTGTCGACGATCCCGGCCAGCACGCGGATCGAATCGCCGCCCTTGCCCAGCGCCATGACCGTATCGCCCTCATAGACGCGGCGGCGCTGGTCATCGTCCAGATCCGCCTGATCCAGCGCCAGCAGGTGCAGGTCGAAACCGAATCCCTTGTCGCTGCGCAGGGCCTGCAGCCGCGCCGGTTGCTCGTCGACCGGAAAGCGCACCAGTTCATCGATCAGCAGGTAGATAGTGGCTCTCGCCAATTGTTCGGTGATCTGCTGCACTTCGCCGGTCAGCAACAGCGGCTCCTTGTCGCTCAACTGACGATAAACCCTGGCAGCGTGCGGCCCGATCTGTTCGACCACCACCTTGCCGCGCGCCAGTTGGCCCAGTGCGCTGCTGTCGAGGTGAGCCTGCTCAAGGGTTTGCAGACTCAGGGGAATGCCCAGCAAACGCTCCCAGACCGCCAAGGCGCGGCGCCGTTCGATGCCATCGAGCGGCACCAGATTGTCGGCCATGATCGTAAAGGTGCCATGAGCCAGGCGCTCGCGGTACTGCTCGCCGCGCGACTGGTTGAGCACATGCAGGGCCAGCACGCCGAGCAGCGCGACCAGCACCAACACACCCAGTACGCCACCGTAGATGCGCAGAAAGATCGAATTCATCAGGTCAGCCGCTGAACACGTGGCCGCTCATGTCCTGCGCGGCTTCGGGCACAAACAGATAGCCCTTGCTGCGCACGGTCTTGATCAGACGCGGATGAATGGGGTCGTCGCCGATTTTCGGGCGGATACGCGAGATACGCACATCGATGGAGCGATCCTGCCCGTCGTACCCCACGCCGCGCAACGCGGTGAAGATCTCTTCGCGCGACAGCGTGCGCCCGGCGTTGGCCACCAGCAGCCACAGCAGGTCGAACTCGGCACCGGTCAGCTCGATGCTCTGCTCGCGCAACCAGGCCTCACGCAGTGCGTTGTCCACCACCAACGGGCCGAACACCAGACGGCGCAGCTCGGCAGCCGGCACCTGCGGCGCTTCACTACGGCGTAGCAAGGCTTTGATACGCGCCAACAACACGCGCGGGTGCACCGGTTTACAGACGAAATCGTCGGCGCCGGTATCGAGACCTTCTATATGGTCGGTGTCATCGGTGCGTGCGGTGAGCATCAGAATCGGCCCGTCGTAACGGTCACGCACGCTGCGGCAGATGCTGAAACCGTCCTCGCCGGGCAGCATCAGGTCAAGAATCACCAGATCCGGCTGCTCAGCGATGATCCGTGCCGACGCCAGCGCGCCGTCACCTTCGATGTTCACGCGCAGGCCGTGGCTCTGCAGGTAATCACGGGTCAGTTCGGCCAGTCGCTGGTCATCCTCGACGATCAGCACGTGCCAGGTGTGTGGTTCCACAGCCATCTTTCCTTGTCGTTATCGACCGTTTTTTGTTTTTGCAACGCAGGGGTTGCGGCACCACGTCGCAGGCCAGTGTAGCAACCCTCGCGGGGATCACATGACACCGCACGCCACATAGCACATGACATGCCAGAACGGCCTTTCAGCTGTGTTTTTTTGTGATAGGGTTCGCGCCCTTAAAAATCAGCAGTGCCTCACCAGTGCCTACAGAAAACGGTGACAAACGGTCACGATCCAGTA